>OGHX01000004.1_pt1 | contig 220974 bp, 155 predicted proteins | sample 1571651 | NCBI WGS metagenome assembly OGHX01 (sample SAMEA2582030, study PRJEB24529) | metagenome | biome: Human gut stool | place: China | collected 2011
AGGAAACATACCTTTTGAAAGCTTTAGCATAAACCCTCAATCCGTATAGCTTTCCTTTGTTCACCTCGTATTCAATGACCTCTTTAGTGTTTCCGAACCAGCTTTTGCCGGTTTTATTGTTTAACTTTTAATCTTTCGGTAAAAATTTACCGAAGTATTGGTTTTATTATTGTGAGATGTTTTCTTTTTGTAAAGAAATATGACTCGTTTTTATCGGATATAATTAATATAGGCTGTTTCAACATAGATATGAAAACAGCCTATGTAATGTTGACCTATTGAATTTTATCTCGGAATGAAGATGCAGGAAGTTGGTCTTTGTTGACTAAGTTTGCTCGTGTAAAAGGCCGCCATCCATAACGTATATATTGGGGGTTCTTTACCTGATTAGTATAAACCTTAATTTTATTCCCTTCAATTATAGCTTGGGCAGGGAAATACACTCCTTCGTGTTCTGCTAATTCAAAACCCGTAAGAGGATTTCCGTCAGAACTGTGTAACCCTTCTGCATAATCAAATTCTATAATAACTTCATTATTTTTACTTATTGCTTTTTTATAAAGAGGACCGGATGGGAGTAAAGAATAATGATAAGTTTGATTTAATGCCCATCTAGCTAAACGCTCTCCAATAGGGCGTTTAGCTTTAGGGTGTACATCCAGTGAATCACCTTTATCGGAGGAGACAGCCATACCAGTATGGGGTAATTCATTCATTAAGCGTCGTTGGCTATCTCGAAACCAGGTCCATGAGGGACGATTTAGGCTTGAAAGTTGTACAAAATAAAAAGGCATGTCAGGGTTATTCCAGTTGTCTCTCCATCCATTAACTAGAAGTTTGAATAATCTATAATGGGCTTCCATATTGTGAGCATTCGATTCTCCCTGATACCAGATTATCCCTTTGACCGGATATTGTTGTAGAGGAAGTATGCCGGCTTCGTATAAATAACAAGGTTCATACGGGTGTCGTTTGAATGTATTTGTACTTTGTTTTAAATTTAATAAGGCTCTTTCTCTAGCCCAGTCCTGGATAAAGTCATTGTTTGTCCAGTCTTTCAGTATTGCTGGAAAATACTTTTCTAAAGAGTGACGATCAACCCAGGATTCAGTGGTAGATCCTCCTACAGCGTTGCAGATCAGTCCTACAGGGACTTTTAAACTGTCTTGTAACATTTTTCCGAAATAGTATGCTACAGCAGAGAAGGTTGCGGCGGTATTGGGGGTACATTCTTTCCATGAAGTAGTCTGGTAATATAGTAAGTGATTAACAGAATCAATAGCATCTGTGGGCCATTCTGAAGCATTGGTCTCCCATTTCCCTTTCATATGAAATAAACGAATTTGAGAGTTATGTGCTTGGGATACAGCTGTAGAGCCATCTTGGGTTTGTTGCAACATGAACTGCATGTTAGACTGTCCAGAGCATAGCCATACTTCTCCTGCTGCTACGTGATGAAAAGTATGTGATTGCTGTGGAGTTTGTATGGAAAGTTCATAATTATCTCCAGCCTTTATCGGATCTAAGATAACTTCCCATTTACCGTTTTTATCAGCAATTGTTTTTTTCTTTTGTCCGTCAATACTTACAGTAACAGGAGTTTTCGTATTAGCTGTGCCATGAATACGTAGTGGGGTATTACGTTGTAATACCATATAATCAGTATAGAGCATCGGTAGTTTAAGCCCTCCATAATCGCCAGTGATAGCTGAGTATGCTGTCTGAGCCAGAATATGTGCTCCTTCTTCATTAGGATGAATGGCATCAGGCAATAAAATAGGGTAAGGGTATAATGGGGTATGGAAATCTATGAGCTCTGCCTGACTTATTTGAGCAACGACTTTAATTGCTTCTTGAATTTCTTCATGCCATTGTTGGGTACCTGAGATAAAACGAGGATGTCGGTCAGCTATTGGGGTAATGTATGCCAATAGAATGCGGCATTGAGGATTGGCTTTTTTAAAAGACTCTATTAGCTTCAAATAATCATGAACGAACTCATCTCTATAGTTAGGCCAGTTTCTTGGATCTGTGTCATTGATACCAAGGTGAATGACTACAATATCTCCAGAAAAATCAAGAGCTTTTTGATATTCCTTTTGTTGAATATAAGGACGATGTCCATGTGCTAGTAGAGTGGCGCCTGGCTTTCCAAAATTACCCACAGAATATTTTTTTCCCAGTAGCTTCTGTAATTGTGCAGGATAAGAATCTGCATCACGGTTTGTGATGCCGGTGCCATATGTGATACTGTTTCCTACACAAGCGACTTTTATTGTTTCTGTAGCTTGTATCGGTTGCCGCAAAAAGGCAAACAGCCATACTAGTGAAATTAAGATAGATTGTTTCATTTTATTTTTTTAGATAAGGGGTAATTATTTCTTTCCATAACATGTAACCTTTTCCTAAAAGGTGTAGTCCGTCATTGGTATATTCTGGTTTCATTTGTCCATTATCATCTACAAAGTGAGTGAAAAGATCAATATATTTCACATTTTCTTTTTGGCAAATATTTAAAATAGCCTGATTAATGTCAGGGATTTCTTGCCAATGGGAGGTATGTTCTTGAAACATGTTGTATTTTGTGGTAACAGGTAATACACTTTGTATCAAGATTTCTGTGCACGGTGACTCTTTTTTTATTTTTTGTATGATTTGTTGTATATCAGAGGCAATATTATTCGGAGATTCTCCTTGAGGAACGTTGTTGATTCCAATCATTAGAAAGATTTGTGCAGGCTTTCCTTTAAGGAGGACAGAGATTCTATCATAGACTCCCCAAGTAGTATCTCCACTGATTCCTCTATTTTTGATATGGGGATTTTGGAATAATTCACTCCATTCTCCTCCGTCGGTTATACTATTTCCGATAAAAAGAATATCATCCGAACTTGTTGGAAGTTGTTCAAATAATGAAGCTCGTTGGTAGTAATAAGTAGAATATTTTCTTTCTGTTTGGCCGAAAGTAGATAGGCTTACTGCTAAGCCTATGATGAATAATATTATTTTGTTCATAAGTATATAGTATTAAACAGATTAAAATTATTTTTTATCGGGGGAATAAATAATATTGTCTATTTCTTTTTTCCCGTCAGGAGATACAAAGACAGCATTGAACATCCATTTTACCAATCTGACTTCTGGGGTTTTAAACTCTCCTATAGGTAACTTGAGGAGGAGTTTGTTCCATCCTTTTTGTAAAGTGACTTGTATTGGCGGACGGGAGGCTGCATTTTCATTCATTAATGGAATTTCGTTTGATCGGTCTTTATGGGTATTCTTCCAAACAGGTGGAAGTAGTTCTTTATTATTCAGCCAGACACGGCTACTTTTATAGTCCCATGTTCCTTGTTGTGGGGCTAGGTCACTTTCGGAACGACTGTAGTTCTGAAAATCCAAGAATAGTCCTACGTGTTGTTCGTAAGGAGAAAATACCCAAGTAGTAGCATAAGCTGTATGATTTTCCTTTGGAGAAGTATAGAACCCAGGAATTAAATCTCCCCATACATGGCGTAAGTATACTCCGGCTCCATAAATGATGTGGCTTTGATAGGTTTTTCCTTTATATAAATAGCTTTCTTTTTCTTCCTTTTCTGGTGGAAATGAACGGGGCAAATCCCCTTCGTTAGGGAATGCATCTGTGATGCGCCATACTACATTAGTTTGTTTAACATAGGGAAAAGGTTCGTTTGTGAATGTATGTTCTTTATGCCAAAGCATTCTATTTTCAAAATCAACAAACTGAGTATAGATTCCTGTGTCGTTTTTCCATAAAAGGTTAGTCTGCTCGTCAAAATACCCATATCCTCCTCCTTTCCAGCTTCGTTCTGCTAGAGCCAGCATGTTGGCATATAGATTGTTTTCTGCTACGATTTGTTTTTCATCGCTGAGATAACGGTCGTTCCATATAGCCAAAATACTTCCTGCAATATCTTCGTTTCCCATATCTTGATTATAAATACGGCTATTGTATAAAGCTACCAAATCAGCAAAAATATCAAAATGATTAATGTAATGATAGCGGCTGTCGATTGCTGGAATACTTGATTGGGCTTTTCCTCGGTAACTCCATAGCTGTGTCATGTCTATTTCGCCTGCTTGGTATTGCCAACCTGGGTTCCATGAAATGACTTTCTTTCCTTTTTGGCGAATATAGGTTACCATTTCTGGTACGAATTGTGGATTTGTAAATTGTACTTCGTCTGTACCAATATGTATATAAGGTGTATCAAATGTTTCACACACCTCATCCATGAGTTGCTTTAGAATAGTCATTCCTTTTTCACTTTGCATATCAGTTCGGAAGGTTTTGACAAAAGCTTCACTATGTCCGGGCATATCAATTTCGGGAATTAATGTGACATGTCGCTGTTTGCAGAAAGCCACAAGATCTTTGGCTTCTTGTAGGGTGTAATACTTTCCAGGCATACGGCTCATGTTTTCAGGAGCATTGAGTTCGGGGTATATTTTACTTTCCAGTCTCCAAGCTTGATTTTCTGTTAGATGCCAATGGAATACGTTGATTTTGAATTTACTGAGTAAATCAATTTCTTTCTTTAGTTCTTCCATGGAAATATAAGTACGTCCTACATCATGCATAAATCCCCTGATGCGAAAAGCAGGCCAGTCAATAACCTCACAGGTAGGAAGAAAATGATATTCATTACTTTTGCAAGTCAATTGTTGTATAGTTTGCAAAGCTCTGTATACTCCTGTAGAAGAGGTCGCTGTGACATAGATTTGTTTTTCTGTAATTTTTAGTTTATAACCTTCATTCGAATTAATAGGAATTTCAGGTAAGTTATCTATAATGCTAATTTTAATGATCTTATCGGTTTGTACAGAGGTTGAGGATGCTTTATTGCCTTGTAGCCAGTCTTTCCATTCTTTAGATATACTACTTTCTGTTGTTTCAAGATGTATTTGATCTAATACTAATTGTTTTCCGGTAAAAGTTATTTTTTGTGGATAAGGTAGAAGAGGATAGAAATTATTCCCTTTGCAAGGGAGCAAAAATAGTTGCAAAATGAAAATCGTAAGTAAGCAGCGTTTCATGGTGGTATATATAGAAGAAGAGGATATTCCCTTTCAGGAATATCCTCTTGGAATTAAACTTATTATTCAAGATTTAATATCCTGGTGTTTGTTCTAGTGCACTATTTTCTCCTAAAGTATTTTCGTCAATAGGCCATAGCAAGCGTGAAGAATTTGCATCAGAATATTTGGTTGCATAATCATCTCCCATAAGGCGGATGTCATACCAGCGTTTTCCTTCAAATAAGAATTCTCTCATTCTCTCTTTCAGAATAGTTTCAATAGGATTGTCATCACTGCCTACAAATCTGTTATTGGCATAGAAGGAAGCATCTTTGTCATTGGGGTATGCTATTTCGTTTCTATGTTCGTTAAAATATTCTGTCCCATAGGCACGTTCACGCACTTCATTGATTTCTGCAGAAATATCTTCTCCTAAGAAGGCTTTGGCAGTTGCTAATGCAAGCAGGCAGTCTGCATATCGGTAGATTGGATAGTCATCTAGCCAGCTTCTAGTTGCGTCACCATCCAATAATACTCCCTGAAATTTATAAGCGATGGGCGCTTTGAATGTAATTTGCTCATTTTCTTTGTTATAAATTCCTTTTAAAGAATTTGCTTTTCTGCTGTCTCCTTCACGGTACAGTTGAGTGTATAGATCTTGTTCAATCTGGTAACGTATAAGTCCGTTAATATCTGCAATTTCACTATTAGATAATGGAGTTCCATTTTCGTCACAGTAAGAAGAGAAGAATTGCTGGTTCATTACCATATTCATACGATATTGGTCATTCCAGAGGCTGTATTCGTTTCTTCCGTTATGTATAGCGAAAATGATTTCGTCATTTTCTTTATTGTCGTATGCAAATACCTTTTTAAAGTCGTTCAACAATCCTACACCAGCTGTTTTTACTGCCATTAACGCATTCTTAGCTGTAGTGTAATCACTTTCTCCGCCATTCATTTGTTTTCCGCTCCATAAGTAAACTTCTCCTTTCAGCATCATTGTGGCTGCTTTTGACCAATAGCATTTGCCGTATTTGAAAGAATAGTCATCACCAAAGGCATCTTCTGAACTTTGGATATCTTTTTTAATTTGGGTCATTACATCAGCTGCAGATGAAGCGGCTTTGCTAGGATTACCTATATCAATGGAGTTACCATTAGTATAATCTAACTGGAGTACTACATCACCCCATGAACGTAGCAAATGGAAATATACATAAGCTCTTAAACCATAAGCTTCTCCTAGGTAATAGTTTTTAGTACTTGCATCTAGTAAATCAGTAGATTCAGTATGATTAATCATCAAGTTTAATTGATTAATTAATACATAGAAATCTCCATAATTGCTAATCACAGGGTTGGCTGCATTTAAAGTGTTGTCAATCATTCTCTCCACTCCTTGAGTAGCTTCTCCAGTGAATGGATTGGAATTGTAAATATCAGCGCGAGGCTCTCCCAATTCGAAAATAGTATAAGATCTTTCGCGGAGCAGACCGTGAAGTCCCACATTAAATGCCTCAAATTGAGCCGCATCTTTCCAATAGTTTACATCAGTAATACTACTAACAGGTTCCATGTCCAAGCAACCAGTAAAAGATGTTGCCAGACATCCGGCTATAATATAGTTGAATATTTTTTTCATAATTGTTGTTTTTTCAGAATGTTACAGATAAGCCAAACAATAAGGTTCTAGGAGTTGGATAACGGCCATTATCAATACCTCGTCCGTAAACTGTAGATACGGCTGGTTCAGGCGATACACCGTCATATCCAGTAATATAGAATAGATTTTGTCCTGTTACATATACAGATGCATCTTGCATACCTGCTTTACCAATCCATTTCTTTGGCAAAGAGTAACTGAGGGTAATCTCTCTTAGTGCCAGATAATCTCCTTTTTCATAGAAACGTGAACTATTATTATCGACAGCTGTAGTACCATTGTTAGAACGAGTAATGTTTTTCTTGTTCAACTGGTCAGCATAAGTGAAGACTGGAAGATCCGTATCAGGATTCGTTTCACTCCATGTGTCATGCACTTTATCTATGATATTAAACTGTCCTTGATACTGTCCTAAAGAACGGGCCTTTAAGTCGTTGTAAATAGTGTGTCCTACGGCATAGTCGAAACGTGCGTACAATGACCAGTTCTTGTAAGATAAGGTCGTTGAGAATCCACCTGTTACTTTAGGGAATATATTACCAACTACAGCACGGTCAAGGCTGTTAATCTTTCCATCCTTATTGATGTCTTCCCAGCATACATCTCCTGGTTCTATGGGTTTCCATCCGTTTGATTCAGCATAAGTTACACCTGTCTGTGGGTTTATTTCATTGGCCATACCTGGTCCATACAAGTTGGCAACTTCGTCAATGACCATGTTGGCGTTAGCTTTTACATCATTCCAATCTCTAAAGATATGATTCTGTACATAACCTATCATATCACCGAGTTTTCCACCTTCTCTATAGCCGCCAATCCATTTGGTCGGAGTCTCTCCTGTTTCAGGGTTGTAGAGTCCAGCTGCCACTTCATAACCATCAATCTGGTTAAATGGTTTGTCACTTGTAGGTAATTTTAAAACCTTGTTTGACACTGAAGTTAAGTTAGCAGAAACTTCCCAGTTAAAACCTTTGGCATTAGACAGAATATTAGCTCTTACCTCCATTTCAAATCCTGAGTTACGCAATTTTCCCAAGTTGGTTTTCATGCTTGAAAAACCAGTATATGCAGGCAGATTCACATCGGTTAGCAAATCATCTGTTGTTCTGTTGTAATAGTCGAAGATGAAGCTTAACCGATTGTTGAAGAATCCTAAGTCCAAACCGGCTTCAAATGAACGGCTCTGTTCCCATCTTAGTCCTGTATTTATTAATGAAGAGTTATAGTATGCAGTTGCACCATCATAGTTACCTGCTCCAATCTGTTTATAAATTCCGTAAATATCAAAGTTTCCGATACCATTTACGTTACCGTTTACTCCATAACTTAAACGTGGTTTAATGTTGCTGATTACTTCTGAAATTTTAGATTCTTTCCAGAAATCTTCTTCTGTGACATTCCATCCCACAGAAACTCCCGGGAAGAAACCCCAACGGTTGTCTTTCAGGCGAGAGATACCGTCGTAGCGGGCCACCAGTGAAAGCAAATATTTCATCTGATAGTTATAATTAATGCGACCGAATACAGATGCAATTCGGTAACCTGTTTTTTGAGAAGTAGTAGATGTACGTGTAGCTCCAGCATTCAGAGTTGGAATATCGTCTGTTGGAGAGTTCTGAGTTTTAGCTTCCATCATAAACTCATTATAGCCGAAGTATTCACTTCCTACCATTACATCCAAATTGTGCTTGTCTTTGAATGTATCCTTATAATTCAATGTTCCATTGACCTGAATCTGAGTATAGCGTTCTATCTTTGCACTAGCATCACGTGTATTATTGGGTGTTGATGAGGTTTGAGTTTGATATGATTTATTGAATGTTTCATATTGATAATCATAATGGTAAAGCGATGAGTTTCCGCTGAATGTCAGTTTTTTAGGAATAATATCCAAATCGAAACCAAAGTTATATGTCGATTTACGTGTACCATCTTCACTAGTCAGTTTGTCTCGATAATATTCAGGATTACCATCACCTGTTCCCCAACCTGATGCAGGCGAACCATCTTCGTTGTATGGATTCCATGTCGGACGTTGTGAGCGTGTACGATAGAATAATTCATAAGAACCAATCCATAATGATGGTTGCTGTGACCATGTATAGGTAGCACCGGCTTTCACATTTAAGAATGGGAAAATTTTGTAGGTACCGCTTACAGAGCCGTTGAAACGTTTGTACCCAGTTCCCTTAATCTGACCATCTTCATTGTAATATCCCATGCTGGCCATGTAAGTACCCTTATCATTTCCTCCGGTAATATTTACATAATGATCTTGTGTCAAAGCTGTATTTGCAAAAACTGCATCATCCAATTGACCACTATAATCCTTATAAAGAAGCTGCTTACCTTCATAGTATGGATCATCCATAACTAACCAACCTTCATTTCTTAGATGAGAATTTTCATCGGTTAGATATTTTACGTCGATAAGGTCATTTTGTGTACCATATCCAGTTTGAGTATCTACGCTTGCTGCTCCCGGTACGTTGTTTGTATAACGTTTATAACCCAGACGGTTATAGTAAAGATAATCGTGGGCATTACAGAAATCATATCCGTAACGTGCAAAGTTTACACCCAGTTTAAATTTATAGTTTACTGAAGCTTTACCTGCTTTTCCGCTTTTTGTTTCTACAAGGATAACACCTCCGTTGGCACGTGCACCATAGATAGCAGTAGAAGCGGCATCTTTCAATACTTGTATAGATTCAATATCTGAAGGGTTGATGTCACTCATGCTTTCGCGAATAATACCATCAACAACAATCAATGCTTTACTATTACCACCGGTAATTGTTGCTCCACCACGAAGAGTGATATCAGGTTCAGCTCCAGGCTGTCCTGTTGTATTGATAACTCGCAAACCTGTTACAGAACCTTGTAAAGCCTGTCCTGCGTTACTCATAGCAGCATTTTTCAGAACTTGATCATCCATTTTTGAAATGGCCGTAGTCAATGCAGCTCGTTTCTGTGAACCACCATATCCGGTTACGACAACTTCTTCCAATGTTTGGGTATCTTCTTTCAGAATGATGTTAATCGGAGTACCATCCCATTTTATGGTTTGTGTAATATATCCTACGAAAGAAATTTCAATAACATCTCCTTTCTTTACGTTTGATAGAGAGAAGTTTCCGTCAATGTCTGTAATTGTTCCATTTGTAGTTCCTTTTACTATTACAGAAGCTCCAATGACAGATTCACCTGTTGCGTCTTTCACAATACCTTGACATATACCAGATTGTTGTACAATGTCAATTTCAGATTCGTTTTTTGATAAGTCCGCATATGCCATACCCGTAGATAAACTGCCTAGTAACAGCCACATACCGACTGACTTCATTTTTCTATTCATAATTCATGCATATATTATGAAGGTTAAAGTTTGCGATTGATGATTCTTCAGTTAACTTAAGGCCTTTTTAAAATGAATTTTATTAATACGTCTATTTGCATGCGGCAAATATAGAAATAAAAATTTGATGTCACAATTATTTGATAAAATATTTTATGAAATACCGATTTTATTTGTGTTGTATTTTTGTTTTTACCGATAGTTTATAAAGTTGAATTTCTTTTATTGTGATTCTGATTATACGTATAATGATAAAAATGTTATTTATATATGCTGATATTCAGCAATAAAAAAGGGGATATCATAATTGATAGCCTCTTTTTTATTGAAATCTTTATATAATAAATTATTTTATAATATCTTTCAGTTTAATGCTTTGGAAAGTCATGTGAGCTACACTGCTTTCATACAATATACCGATAGTTTCTTTATCTATCATTGTCAGGCAGGAATATCCCCAATTGTATCCTTCATCTAACAGAAGCTGATGTTCCGGACTCCAGGTATTTCCTCCATCCATGCTGATTTTAATTGTCATGTCTTTGCGGGCATTTGTTGAATTGGGGTTGGAGAAAATTAAAAGATCTTTACCTAATACATTGTCTTTCGCTTTTACACTAATCAGACTAGCCATACATACGGGTTCTATTAAGGCAGTACGAGATGATTCGTGTTCTTTCCAAGTTTTACCTAAATCTTTGGTAGTATATATTGCGCGGCTTCCTCCTCGGTTGTCTCTCATGTTCAGCATTAAAGTGCCAGGTTCAAGTTCTGCCACTTGTGCTTCTGTGGTGTTTGTACGTGCATGGTGGTGTATGGTCCATGTTTCTCCGCGGTCTTTGCTATACATGATACCTGCATTCGGAATACGGGTCTTGTCGATAAACTGAATGGGGAATACCAATGTACCATCTTCCATTGTGATACCTCGTCCCGGGCCTTGCAATAAGAAATACCACTCCGGAAGCTTTACCTGTTCTGTAATATTGATTGGTTCAGACCATGTTTTTCCATCATCTGTACTTTTGGCGAGTACCAATTGAGCGGTATGGTTCAAGTCCATTCCCTGGTGTGAACTCCACCATGCTCTCTGGTTACCCATTCCGTGCGTCCATGCTGCTACAATCCATACAGTGTTAGTTTTGGTGTCTACTAAGATAGAAGGGTCACCTACACCATTCTGAGCAGAAGGAAGTCCACCGTATTCTTTGAACGATAGAGGCAAGCGCATTTTCTCCCATGTTTTTCCTCCATCTGTACTGCGGCTGAGACCTATGTCGATATGTTCTTGTAAATCTGCACTGCTGTTGTAACGTACATCGTATACTCCCAACAAAGTGCCTTTGTTTGTAGTAACCAGTCCGGGAATACGGAAAGCGGCTGAACCGTCATCACCTGCATGACGAACTCCTACTGCCATTCTTTGTACGACTTTTTGTTCAGTTGTACTTTTTGTAGGTATAATTTTTCCGTCACCTTTTACTTGAGTTACTTCTGCACAGATTTTTGTATGTAGTGAAGCGGTAGGCTGCATTTCTATGCTAATCCAGAAGAAATTATATCCAGGAAAGAGGTTTTGTTTTCCTTCGAGTGTTAGAGTATTGCTCTTAGGTGTTGCTTCTGCTTTTTTTATAGAATAGGACGGATTAGCCGAAAGGGTTTGTCCCGGATTGTTGCTGGAAATGTATTCTACGGGAGCAAAGCGTTTTTTCCCTCTGTCTTGTGGGGCTTCTGTTCCTCCATAATACAATTTAATAGCTTTGATTTGTGACAAAGGTACGTTCTTGTCGAACGAGATAGTGACATTGTCAAGGGTCTTTGTTTCTTTGGCATCGAGACGCAGATAAGCCAAGACATTATCATGTCTTTCTATTAATATAGGTACTTGTGGAGTTTTAACAAAAACAGTATCAGCAGCGTGCAGACCGATGGAAAGCATTCCGATACATAAGGATAATAGTTTTTTCATAATGCAGTTGTTGGTTTAGATTTTTACTTTTGCTATTAGTTTTCTTATTTTCCCTTCTCCGATTACAGGTGCATGTGGATCTTCCGGATATACGATAGCAAATTGTCCGGGAAGTAAATCAACAAAGGTGGTGGGTACATCTGAATAGAGTGCGCAATCACCTTCTTCCTGATATGCTTGTTTCAGTTGGTTTACATCTTCAATGGCTTTCCAACCGATACGTTCTTTCCCCTCCAGGAGGATATGTATATCAATGTAGTCACGATGTACTTCCAAAACCTGCTCAGCTTCTTTCACGCATGTGGGATTTACGTTGTTGATAAATAGGCTATCTCCATCCAGTTCTATTCTTCCACATGGTGTATGCAGTAAGTCGTGACTCTTTACGTAATCGAACAATTGTTTAAATAAAGGATGTAGCGGTTCGATTCTACTACTATTTTGTAAATTGGAAACAATCATAATATATAAAAGTTTTTAGTTATTCCATATTGTCAGTTTTAGGACGTAAGAAATATAACTGTACGCCAAGAGCAATAGCCACCACGATGGCTAGCATGGCAAAACCGGCTCCTAAATTGCCGCTATCACCCCATCGTCCTAAAAGGTGAGTAATGAAAGCACCTGCAGATACGCCAATCATGTTCATCACTCCATAGGCAGTAGCCCGTTGTTTGCGAGATACAAACTGACAGAGGATAGGCATGTTATTAGTATCAAAAATTCCATAGCCGATACCAAACAGCAGTCCGGCACCTACTACTGCTACCAGATTATGTCCGAATCCTAATAGAAGTAGTGACGGAATGGTCAGTCCCAAACCGATAGCTCCGGTATATACGCGTCCACGTAGATTTTTCTGTACCCATTTATCTGATAAAGGACCACCAATAAGGACTCCGATGAACGAAGATACGGCGATGGTTATAGTAGAGATAGGTCCAGCTTGTGACATGGGTAAATCAAGGTTTTCGGCAAACAAGGTCGGGAGCCAGTTTTTGGTAGCCCATCCGGGGAGACTTGGGGCTGCAAAGTAGAGTAAGATTACCCAGAAAGCTACGTTGGTTAGCAAGGATTTCAGACTGGTAAAGACGCTCTCTTTCTCTTTTTGTGGATTGGCTTGCAGTTTTTCTGTAGGAAGAATCTCTGTTTTTTTATCATGTAAAAATAACATCAGAATTACGGCATAGGCAATTCCGATGATACCGAACCAATGGAAAGTGGTGTGCCAGGAAAAAGCATCGGCTACAGTCGCTCCGAATCCTCCGATAGCTTGTCCTGTGTACAAACCGGTCATGTGGATACCTACGGCTAAAGAGCGAGATTTTCCGGTGTGGTAGTCTGCAATCAAGGAAAGTCCGGCGGGAATGTAGAGTGCTTCGCTCACTCCCATTAAAGCACGCAGAAAGACAATTTGGTTGAAAGTTTCGGCTATTCCCATCAGATAGGTTACGGAAGACCATACGAACAAACTTCCAACAATCAGCCATTTGCGGCTCATACGGTCGGCTATGACACCCGATACGGGACTCATCAGTGCGTAAATCCAGAGAAAGATTGCCATCAGATAGCCGAAATTGGTAGCTGATTGCAGTTCTACAATATCGACCTGCATCGCATCTTTCATGGTGCTAAGCATTTGTCGGTCCATATAGTTAAGCAATGCCACCCCCCATAGTAGGCCTACAACAATCCACGGATAAATTTTTGAGTTTTTCATATATTATGGTTATTCAGTTAGTAATGTAACTTGCCGGATTATTCTCCGGCAAGTATTTCTTTACATAATGTATATCCTTTTATCATCATTCTTGGAATATGGAAAGGACCTTTAAAAAGGTTTCCTTTCGCAGGTTGGGCTACTGTTCCGTCACGGTGCAAGTATCCGTACCATTCTCCAAATTCACTGTCAGGAAAGTGAGCATACGTCCAGTCACTGATTTGTTTGTGACGTTTCAGGTATTTCTCGTCCTTGGTCAGTTTATATGCATATAAGTTAGCGATGATGGTCTCTGTTTGTGGCCACCAGAATTTCATGTCTTGTGAATAATCCTGTGGAGGAAGATTCTTGCAATCCTTGAAGTTGATGATACCTCCATACTGTTTGTCCCATCCCCATTCCCAGGACCAGTCAAGAATGGTCAGAGCCATGTCAATGAGCTCTTTGTTATCGTTCATGTTACGTGCTACATCGAACAAGAACCAAGAGGTCTCGATACAATGTCCCGGATTGATGGTACGGCCATTCATTGTATCGATAAATTCTCCTTTAGGGCCAACCATTTCCAGTAAAGCCTTGAATTCAGGGTGCATGAAATAGTTTTTCAATGCATAAATAGATTCTTCAATCTGTGCATCGAGTTCAGGATCGGAAATGACTTTCTTGATGCTGGAAGCCACATTGACCATAATCATGGTGATGGAATGGCCTTGTGCCTGAACCGTGGGTAAATATTTCGGTTCAAGTATACCTGGAGTATTCAGGAAATGGCGCATGCGCTTGAATAAGTCAAGTGCTTTTTGGGCATATTCCTTATTACCGGTAGCCAGTGCATATTCCGACATGGCGATGGCGGCAAAACTTTCAGAAAATACATATCTTCTTTTCCGGAGCGGAGTTCCGTCTGCTGCTACCTCGAAATACATTCTTCCATCAGTGTCGAAACAATGCTTTTCGATGAAATCGAGTGTAAGCTTTGCAGCATCCAGCCATTCAGGATTTTTTTCAATATTGTTATATGCGTACGAGCAAATGAAAGCAAAGCGTCCCTGAAACCAGACCGATTTAGTGGTGTCAATCAACTGACCGTTGCGTGCTACGCAGGTGTATATGCCACCGTGTTCTTTGTCAAGACCATTCTTCAACCAGAATGGCATGATGTTATGGGTGAGATCTTCTTTGTAGTTCTCGGCCCAATATTTAGCGTAAGTTTCTATAGACATAAGGATGGATTTAGAATTTGTTGCAACGGTCAAAGAAGTTGATGGCTTCCAGTTCAGCCTTCATGCGTGCTTCTTCTTCGTCTGTCATATTTTGGAACGGAGTACGGTTCTTACCCAAATCCAGTCCGATAAGTTTCATGATTCGTTTACCACCAACGATATTGCCGCGGTAATGGCAAATCACGTTGATTACATCCTGAGAAAAGTTCTGCAGTTCGCGTGCCTTTTCGATGTCACCAGCTTTCCAGGCATCGATGATGCCAACCAGGTTGATACCGTTATAGTTAGTTGTACCGCCGATACCACCTTGGGCACCGCCCATAGCCAATGACGGAAGAATTGTTTCATCCTGACCGTGCAGCATGTCGAATTTTCCGTTCTTGTACAAACGGCACTGGTTGTATTCGTAAATGCTTTCGTATGTATATTTAATACCTGCGAAGTTAGGAATACGTCCGTCTACAGCTTTCAGTAATTCTACCATCGGTAAAAAAGCGCCATTGAATGCCGGAATGTGATAATAATAGAAAGGAAGGTTGGGTGCGCCTGCTGCGATTTCTTCACAATATTTCACCAGTTCTTCGATACGGCCAATTTTCGGGAAGGGAGGAGCCATGGCACCGATACCCCATGCACCAATCTTTTGAGCATGTTCGGCCAGCATCTTGCTTGCCTTTACACAGCAGCTTCCTACGTGTACAATTACTTTGAAACCTTCGGGAGCAGCTTTCACCCATTCTTCTGCCAGTTTCATACGTTCTTCTTCGGTCAGCATGTAGCCTTCGCCAGATGAACCGTTGATAAACACACCTTTCAGTCCATTTTTTGCTAACATTTTTGCATAAGCAGCAATGGGTTCATAATTTACTTCACCATTTTCATAAAATGGAGTAAACGGGGCATCAATTAGTCCAATAATCTTTTCCATAATATTATATTTAATAAATTAGTTTATTTAATAGCTACAAAAATAAGGATATAATTTTTATATTACAAGGTTTTATGTGCTTATTTTGAAATTATTCTTCTTTTTTGAGAGGATAAACTGTAATTTTTGGAGTTCTTATGCCTGGTTTTATTTCTCCGCATATCATATATAAATAACCTTCACGATGTAGCAGGATGCCTCCTGCACGTGCCATACCTGAAATATTTGTCTTTATGGTCCATGTTTTATGGGTAAAGTCATAAAATAGAATATCATTATTAAATTTGTACCAAGAGGGGGCGTGAGTTAAATAATCTTTTCCTGCTTTTCCATCCAGTGCGTTTTTGAAGATGTGATAATTAACTCCTCCTGTTAGGATAAGATGTGTGTCTGTCTGCACACCGCTACCTCCTGCCATGCAACGTTTTTCTTTGTTTCCCTGATAAGGAATGTGAGAATCATATTCCCAACGGTCAGTTTGGGGGGTGTAACATAATATGTCATGTGAAAGGATACTGGCAGAAGAATCCGATGGGGCTTGAAAACCTCCAATCAAATAAAGCTTCTTTCCATCATTGACCAGAATAGGTTGTACTCGTTGAGGTCCAGGGAAGGAAGGTAATTTTTGCCATCTGTCACATGTTTTTAAGTCCAGTTTGTATAATGCGTTTTGTCGCAGTTGTTGATTTCCTCCTGTGATGTAGATACATTCATTCAACATTGTGGCGGAGGCGTTGTCTATTGTTTCAGGAAGAGAAGGTAGCTGGTGGATTCGAAAGCTTTCAGAGGAAGGATCTTTTTGAATCCGGAATACGCTGGTCAGACAAGAATCTGCATTCATTCCCCCAATGCAGACTAGTCCCTGAGGTGTTTCTACACTGCAACCATACGCTACGGAACAGGGAAGATCAGAGATTCTTGTCCAACGAGGAGATGCGGCATGAATATCCAGTGCATAGCATTGATTGTAATAGGCTTTTTCCCCTCCTTCGGCTGCAGGAATTGTCGGGAAATTGCAACCTCCCCCCACAATTAGCCAGTTTCTTATAAAGCCGGCGAAAGGTGCAGATACGCCTTTTGTAATAGGGTAATCAGGAAGCAGCGTAGGAACTTGTGCCATATTTATTGTGCATTGGGCAATTAGTATGCCTAAAATCAAAAATAATTTTTTCATAACGATGTTTTTATCAGGTTAAGGTTGTAGAAACTCATGTATGCTAAAATAAGCATAATATTTAAAATAATGGCTATTTAATGAAAGATTTTTTGAGAGCTTCCCGATATAATTAATACTTTGTTTTATTGTATGGTATTATTAATTTTATTATTTTAGCAGTCCTATTATTAGGTAAAAGTTAATAAGGTATTTCTAAATTTAAAAGCCTTAAATATAATAATTTATTAATGAAGTTGTAGGAACTAAAACAGAATATAATATAGATTACTATAGGTTTAACCCTAAATGCTGTGACTATGGTACAAAGATTAATTGAAGGATTAGGAAGTGGAACAAAAAATATGCTTACCCAGAAGCGTATCATTACTTATCTGATGCATAACCATTCATCTACTATTCCCGATCTGGCAAAGGATATAGATTTGAGTATCCCTACAGTGACTAAATTTGTAATGGAGCTGGTAGAAGAAGGGTATATTATGAATTATGGAAAACAAGAGACCAGTGAAGGTAGACCTCCCAATCTCTATGGCTTGAATCCTGATTCTGCCTATATGGTAGGAGTCGATATCAAAGCTTCTTGTTTGAACATCGGTCTGATGAATTTCACGGGTGATATGGTAGATGTTCAGATGGGAGTTGAGTGCCGGCTTTATAATACGCTGGAAAGTTTGGAAGAGTTGACTCTACATATCCGTAATTTTATCGATAAGCATGAAACTGTCAAAGAAAGAATCCTTCAGGTTGGGGTAAATATTTCAGGGCGGGTAAATCCTGAAGAAGGGTATAGTTTCAGCATGTTCAATTTTGAAGAACGTCCATTGGCAGAAATTCTGGGTGAAAAGATAGGGATTCCTGTAAACATTGATAATGATACTCGTGCGATGGCTTACGGAGAATTGTTGAAGGGTGCTGTGAAAGGAGAAAAAGATATTGTTTTTATCAATATTAGCTGGGGATTAGGATCCGCTTTTATTATTGATGGGAAAATCTATACAGGTCGTTCCGGCTTTTCAGGCGAATTTGGCCATTTTAGTGTGTTTGATAACGAGATAATTTGTCGTTGCGGAAAAAAAGGCTGTCTGGAAACAGAAGTTTCAGGCTCAGCCTTACATCGGATTCTTTGTGAAAAAGTGAAAAGTGGTCAAAGTTCTATTCTTTCAAAAAGGATTCTTACAGGAGAAACGTCTGTCACATTAGAAGAAATCGTAGATGCGACCAACAAGGAAGATATTCTGTGTATTGAACTGGTTGAGGAGATAGGCCGTAAGTTAGGTCGCTATCTCGCCGGGTTGATAAATTTATTTAATCCGGAACTAGTTGTAATTGGAGGAACCTTGGCTTTGACGGAGGATTATATTTTACAACCTATAAAGACAGCTATACGTAAGTATTCTTTAAATTTAGTAAGCAAAGATTCGGCTGTTGTATTGTCTAAGTTACAAGCTAAAGCTGGAGTTATAGGAGCCTGCTTATTATCAAGAAGCAAATTATTTGAATGGTAATTTAAATGCAGCTATCTGAGATTTTTCATTCCGGATAGCTGCATTCTTGCTACATATTAGACTCATTCTTCCACTCTGTATTCCAATATATCTCCCGGCTGGCAGTCCAGTTCTTTGCAGATTGCTTCCAGGGTGGAGAAACGTATGGCCTTGGCTTTTCCTGTTTTCAAAATAGAGAGATTTGCCGGCGTTAGGTCAATCCTTTCAGCAAGCTCTCCCAGCGAAATCTTTCGTTTCGCCATCATCACATCTAGATTTACGATAATCGGCATAAATTATTCAGTTTAGTTTTCTTCTTCTTCTTCAGTCAATACCTTCCACCAGTAGGTATAGCGTTTTATCAATACATGGTGCAGGTACATCCCACCGTAAATCATTCCCATCATGACTAACACGCGGTGGGAACGTGTTTCTATCTGTTGCTCGATGAACAACCAGTAAATGATGGTCAGCAGCATCAAGGTAAGTATCATGGTCAGAATGATACCGGTTGCAGCTTTCCATTTAGTATTAGTAGTTTTCATCTTTGCATTCAAAGTTAAATGGTCAATTCATTCTCTTCTTTCAACCGTAAGCCGATGGCAAACACTTCTGAGGCTAAGAGGGCGATAAAGCCTAAAATCAGTGTGGAATCAGAGAAGGCAACTAATATATTCAATTTGCTTCCTGCCAGTTCAATGTATTGTGCAAGCTGATGATTTGAAATCCAGACACTAATAAAAGAAAGCACACACATTCCTGTCAGACTCCATCCGACGCGGCGCAAGTGTTTTACGTTGATCCAGTCGAATACGATATTCCGGTTGATGTGTATCATCAGTTTGGCGAAATAGACAGTTGCATAGACAAATCCGATAATGACAATAAAACCGATGAGACCTTGCAGCACTTCAAAGCCATGGCTGGAATGGGAATAGGGGCATTCCACAAGAGCTGTAATCGGTTTGACAGCCAGTTGTCTGCCGTCTTTCAAGTTGGTGACTGTTCCGGTCGTTTCCATCATGTCAGTAGGCAAGACGTGTACCATTTTATATTGAGGAATCTCAGTGATTTCTCCTTGTGCAGCTTTCATGCCTACCTCTACTCCGTTTACAAACATTTCTATAATTAAGTATACATTCCCGGAAACGGACAACAGGAAAGCAGCAATCATGCATACACAGAATATATTCAGTCTCTTTTTCATAATGCAGATGAAGATTTTAAATGGTCAAATCATTTTTTGTTCTCTATTTCGATTGTTTCTGCCTGAGCAGGCTGATGCCATACTGCCGGCTGCGGAACCAGTTTCTTTTGAATAAACAGTACACAGATGATGGTAAGAACCATTCCTGCAGCTGCCATAAGAGCTGCTCCCGTTTGTCCGTAAGTAGAAACCATGGTAGCATTCGGATCGTCTGCTAATAAGAAAGAAACTACGGCTGCACTGTTATTGACAAAGTGCATCAGGATGCCGGGCAGCAGACTGCCTGTGCGATAATACATCCATCCCAGTGCCAATCCGGTCACGAAGGCGAACGGCGCCTGTACCCAGTTGCCATGTACTATTCCGAAAATCAATGACGAAAGTACGATGGCTCCTGCCGGATGTTTCCATTTGCGAAGTAAATGTCCCTGAATGGCTCCACGGAACAGCAGTTCCTCTACGATAGGAGCCATGATGACCACGGCAATGATGCCCAGTGGGTTACGCATTATCATTTCGAACGCCTCCTGCATGTTGTTAGGTAAGTCGGCCAGCTCATTGAAATAGTTGGTCCATAAGCCCATCGCTACAATGAATACCACTGAGGTAGCTAACAATTTGGGTGAGCTGTGATACCCCCAAGTCTTCTGGTCCAGTCCCACATATTTCCCTACTAACAGATGAATACCTACTGCCTCGGTGGAGAGGATTTGTGCCAGCATGATAAGGTTTGTATACAGGCTTTCTGGTGTCTGTGGAACCTCATAACTGCCTTGATATAACATATATCCACAGATGGCTACTCCCATGAAAGCTAATTGGTAAGCGAAGAAATACAGTAATAATTTGATAGTGCGTCCCATAATTTGTGCGTTTTAAGTGGTTAGTTTATTTGTTTTCAGAAAGCTTCTGAAGGGTTGGCCCCTCAGTTCTCCAAGTCAGCAGATAAGCTGGTGTCCAGTTCATTTGTTCTGCATCCCAGCGGTAAGCTTTTTTCTCGGTCATAGTTCCCAACGTGTCGTACTGGTATTCGTACTTCCACTTGGGAGTTAGTGTTTTGCCGTCTTCATTCAAGGTAGAAACAATCAGGCTTTGCTGGTTCTGTCCGTAAATGAAGGTTTCTTTTGCGTTTACATTTGTGGCTGTCAATGTCATCAATGCAGCAGCGATTCCTGCTGCCAGTGTCTTTTTTGTGAATGTCTTTTTCATAATTGTACGTGTTTGTGTGTAAATAATAGTGTTTGTTTGCGCTTGTATTCGATAAATATTTATCGTTTTTCGATATGCGAATGTAAGTATTATTTTTGAACTGCAAAAGAAAAACAGAAATATTTTATCGAAAAACGATAAAAATTTACCTTTTTGAGGAAAATCTCATCTGAAGATACCAAATTCAGGTGTTGTGGGGGGAAGGGATAAAGAGGAAAGTCTCATTGTGTAGACTGGAGAATGAATGTATATGTTCTATGTTTTGCGTACGGAAAACGTACGTTTCTCAAGGCGGAACCGTATGTTTTCGGGTAGGGAAACGTAGGGGTCTGGGCTGAGAGACATAGAATATTCCAAAACATTTTCTGTTTATTGATGAGTCATTTTCTACATTAAATAATGGAGGAAAACCGTGGATATAGACAGAAAATCTCTAAATTTGCTGAGTATGAATCAATCTATGACGGAAAAACAACTGATAGAAGAACTGCGATGTGGAAATGAATCTGCTTTCAGACGCATCTACGACCGGCACTATGTCCCTCTCTGCCGTTTCGCAGATTTGTTTCTTCATGACACATCTTTGTCAGAAGAGGTGGTAGATGATGCCATCTTTTATTTGTGGGAACATCGAAGTGAGGTGGAAATCACCTATTCTTTGAGAGCCTATTTGATGAAATCGGTTCGCAACCGTTGCTTGAATGAGCTGAATTCACTTGCACACCGTGAAGAATTGCAGTTTTCTTCTTTTTCCCTTCCCGAGAATGCGGAATTTCTGGATACCTTATTTATAGAGAAAAACCATCCGTTAGGTTATCTGTTGGAGCAGGAACTGGAGGAAGAACTTGAACGCAGTATCGAGGCTCTGCCGGAAGAATGCCGTGTGGTTTTCAAAAAAAGTCGTTTTGAACACAAAAAATACGAAGAAATAGCCCGTGAGCTGAATATCTCTGTTAACACAGTTAAGTATCACATAAAGAATGCATTGGCTTTTCTTCAGAAGCGCATGTCAGGCTATCTGAAGCTGCTCGTGTGGTATATTTTTCTGGGAAATTGAAAAAATCTTCTTTTTTGACTACCCTCTTTTTTCTCTTTTTTGTCTTACTTATAAACACAGCAAATTATGCAGCACGAAGAAATGAAAAATGAACGGATTGATCAGTTGATTGCGGAATACCTTTCCGGTAGTCTGACGGCAGATGCTTTTCAAGAATTGAAAAGCTGGAGCCTGCAGTCGGACGAGAACCGTATGTATGTTCGCAATCAGATAGAAGTCTGGTTTTCATCCGGAGTGACTGCAAAAGATAAGCTGTTTAATAAGGAAGAAGCATTTGCCCGTTTCCAGAAACGAATCGGAAAGAAAGAGCCGAAAGTGTACCGTTTCCCATGGAAGACCTTCTACCGGGTGGCAGCCGTGATACTGATTGTGCTGCTTCCGCTGGCTGGTTACTGGAAAGGGCAGGAAACACTTCGTCAGACGTTCTCGGATATGGTGGTGGAAGCTCCGTTGGGAGCACGTACTAAGCTGTATTTGCCGGATGGTACGTTAGTGTGGCTGAATGCCGGTTCCAAAATCACCTATTCGCAGGGATTTGGTATGGATAACCGTCAGCTCAGTCTGGAAGGAGAAGGTTATTTTGAGGTGGTTCATAATCAAGATCTTCCTTTTGAGATTCATACGCATGAAGTAGACTTGCGTGTATTGGGTACCAAGTTCAATTTCAAGAACTACTCAGATGATGAAGAAGTGACGGTGAATCTATTGGAGGGAAAGGTTGCTTTGCATAATAGTTTGAAATCCATGTCGGACTTATATCTTTCTCCTAATGAGAAAATGGTGCTGAACAAGCGTACGGGCGAAATGGTGAAATCGAGAGCCCGTGCAGAGAATTCCATGCTATGGACAAATGATGAGCTGTTCTTCGACGAGGAATTATTGGAAGACATTGCCAAGAAACTGATGCGTAGCTACGACGTACGAATTGAGATAGCCGACAGCCTGAAGAACCGTCGTTTCTACGGTAGCTTCAAGGTGATGGGTAATACTATAGAAGAAGTACTGGAAACTATTGCTTCAACCAATCGTATGAAGTATCGATACGAAAATGAGAAATACATCCTTTATTAACTAATTTGTCAAACCTTAAAAAGAGAAACACCATGAACATAGAACCTTCCGGCTGACAGGCTCCATAAGGCGAAGACATAAAAAACAAGGAAGATGCGGGCACATCCTCCTTGCTGGTTTGCAAGTCTTCTGCATAGGGCAAAAACTTGAATCAAAGATATACAGCAAAGATAGGCATTCTTTGATTCTTACAATTCTTACTTTTAGTTATTTAATTAAAAATCAACAGAATTATGAGATATTTCAATAAGGCTATGTTAGTAGCCTCGGCAGCGCTTTGCCTGAACTTATCGGTCTTTTCTCAGAATATTACACTGAAAACCGGTAATGTAACGGTAAAGGAGGCGATGGAACAGTTGAAGAAGTCGTCAGGGTATTCGTTTGTGTTTTCATCAGTTGATGTGGACACACAGAAACACATTTCCATTTCCGTGCAAGACGGGAATATAGATGATGTGGTTCGGCAAATCTTGGCTGGCCAAATAGGAATTACTTATGAGATTAAAGATAAGAATATTATTATAAAAAAGTCCGAGAATGGGGTGGTTTCGTCCAAAAAGTTGCAGACAAAAGGATCTGTTCGGGATGTGAATGGCGAACCGATTATTGGTGCAACAGTCATGGAACGAGGAACTTCTAATGGTACGATTACGGACATTGACGGTAATTTTATGTTGGAAGTGCCCGAAGGAGCTATGCTAGACATTTCGTATGTAGGGTACAAGAACCAAAGTGTACAAGTGCTTTCAGGGAAACAAATAGCTATTAGTTTAAGAGAAGATTCTGAAACGTTGGATGAAGTCGTAGTCATTGGTTATGGAGCACAGAAAAAGGTGAATGTGATAGGCTCTATTGCAACATTAGACAGTGAAACTTTAGAATCACGTGCGGTTCCGGATGTTTCCAATATGTTGACTGGCCAGTTATCTGGAGTAACTATCACACAGACAAGTGGAAATCCGGGACAAGATGCCGGTACAATTCGTGTGCGTGGAGTAGGCTCTTTCGGAGCTACCCCTGATCCGTTGGTGCTGATTGATGGGATGCCTGGTTCTCTTAGTGATTTGACTCCGTCGGAAATAGAAAGCATTTCAGTGCTGAAGGATGCGGCTTCATCTGCGATTTATGGTTCGCGTGCGGCAAATGGGGTAATCCTTGTAACTACAAAGGAAGGAAAGGAAGGCAAAACACATATTACCTACAATGGTTCTATAGGTATGAGTCAGGCTACGGAATTACCTGATTTTGCCCATTCGTATGAGTATGCAGAATACTATAATATGGCGATGGGAACAGAAACTTACACTCCAGAGATGATTCGGAAATATCGTGATGGTTCCGATCCGGACAATTATGCTGATGAAATGTATTTGGATGAATTGCTTGGTGGACATGCCTTGCAGACTAAGCATGAATTAAGTGTGAATGGAGGTTCTGGAAAACTTCAGTATATGGCTTCACTTGGATATCTCCGTCAGAATGGTTTACTGGATAATAATTATTATAACCGTTACAATGCTAGAGTAAACCTGAATGCGGAAATTGCTAAAAACGTGTCACTTAGTGTGAGAGTCAGCGGAATGACATCTGACAGGCATGAACCTTCTACTCCTGGAGTACTTGACAATGGGGGATTCAAAGGAATTATAGCCAATGCTGTCCGTTATCCGGGATTGACACCTAGTTATTTGTCGACTGGTGAAATCGGCTCGGGTCCTAAGCTGCAAGGAACACCTGTTGCATGGATGAATTGTGCTTCTTTTTACCGTGAGGATTTTGACAAGTTCAATGGTAATATCGAGCTTGCCTGGAAACCTGTAAAAGGACTTACGTTGAGAGCTATTGGTGGATATAATTATGCGTTAAGCACCGTCCGTAACTATAGGGCAGATATGACGCTGGCTGGTGGTCGAAGTACAGGTCCTTCGTCTTTGACCAATTCCATGGCGCGTACCGTATATAAGACATTTCAGGCTGTAGCCGATTATAATACTACCATTGCAAAGAGACATAATTTGTCGGTATTGCTGGGCTATACTTGGGAAGATGAAGGGCAACGTACATTAAGTGGAAGCCGTAATAATTTTCCATCAGATGATGTGCCGTATTTGGGAGCGGGTGGAGCTGACGGTCAAACCAACGATGGAGGTGGGTATGACTGGGCAATACAGTCTGTTTTTGGTCGTTTGACTTATAATTATAATCAGCGGTATCTTTTTGAGACGACCATGCGATATGACGGTTCTTCAAAGTTCCCCTCAGATACGAAATTTGGTTTCTTTCCTTCTGTAGCCGCCGGATGGCGTGTATCTGAAGAGAAATTCTGGCAGGAGAGAAACGTGTCCGACTGGTTCAATAATTTGAAAATAAAGGCTTCCTACGGTATATTGGGAAATAATAATATCGGTAATTATCCTTATCAGTCTGTGTATACATTAGGACAAGCGCAGAATTATGTGTTTGGAGGTGTATATACACAAGGAGCCGCCGTTACGACTTATGTAGATCCGACATTGAAATGGGAACGTACTCGCACGGCTGATTTTGGCATCGAGACCGGTTTCTTCGATAATAAACTGACCTTGAATGCTACTTATTTCTATCGGAAGACAACGGATGTGCTTTATAAGCCTGCAGCCAGTTATTCTTCTATTTTTGGATTGTCTATTTCGGAGGTCAATACCGGTGAACTAGAAAACAAAGGATGGGAATTTGAAATAGGACATCAAAATACAATCGGTGATTTCCATTATCATGTCAATGGTAATTTGTCTATTATTAAGAATGAGGTTTTAACGTTGGGAATGGGAAATGTAACCCAAAATAATGGCATGGTAGGTAATGGAAGTGATTTGTTTATCGGTTATCCAATGCAGATGTTTTATGGATATAAGACAGATGGTGTGTTTCTGACGGACGCGGAAGTGAACGATTGGTATGATCAGACTGAAATAGCCAAAGGTTCACAGGCTGGAGATATCCGTTATGTAGACATTACAGGTGATGGAAAAGTAACGCCTGACGACAGAACATACTTGGGTTCACGCATTCCGAAATATACTTTTGGTCTGAATCTGGGTGCTGAATATAAGGGATTCGATTTTAGTATGCTGATACAGGGAGTTGCTGGTGTAAAAGGTACGCTTTCTGTATATGCCGGATATGCTTTCTATCAGGAAGGCAATATACAGCGCTGGCAGATGGAAAACTGCTGGAATGTGCAGCAAGACAATCGTTATCCTGAATACCCGCGTTTGGAGGTGATGTCGAATGCGGGAAGCAATAATACGTTAACTTCTGATTATTGGGTGTTGGATGCTTCTTATGTCAAAGTTCGTAACATCCAGTTAGGCTATACATTGCCTGAATCTGTGACTCGGAAGTTTGGTTCCAGTGGTATGCGTTTTTATGTAAGTTTGGATAATCCGCTGACATTTAAAAGCTATCGTGAAGGTTGGGATCCTGAGAATACAAGTAATGATGGACAATATTATCCAACTATGTCTACTTACACCTTTGGTTTAACATTAAAATTCTAAAGCCTTATGAAATGTTCTAAATATTTGATGCTTGCTACCTTGCTTGCTTCATTGTCTTTCTCGTCATGTGACTTGGAAAGATTGCCTCTGACCGACCTATCGGAAGAAAATTTTTGGAATGATGAAAAAAATGCAGAGCTTGCCTTGACTGCTCTTTATCGTGGAAAGATAACTAATGGCTTGGAATATAGCGTGTCTGATTTCTGGTCTTATCATGGGTTGCTGTTTATGGAACATTTGACAGACAATGCGTTTGACCGCCGGGGAGAAAATAATGACTTTTACAAGATAGCCAACGGACAGTTGTTGAATACGAATTCTTTTATAAAGAATTACTGGTCTTCAGCTTATTCGCGTATAGGTAAATGTAACCGTTTCTTGGAAGGAATGCAAAGGATGCCGGAGTCGGATTTGAAAAAGAGGATGATAGCTGAGGCTCGTTTTTTGCGTGCGATCCAATATCATTATTTGGCAAGTTATTTTAAAGATGTGCCATTGGTTACTACTGTATTGAGTGGTGAGGAAGCAAATACTGTAAAAAAAACTTCACAAGCTGAAATATTGGCATGGTGTGCTACTGAATTTAAAGAAGCTGCTGCAGATTTGCCACGCTTTAAGGATCTTGCTTCAAGTGAAACGGGCCGTGCCTGCAAACAGGCTGCTTTGGCTTTTCTAGGCCGCACATGTATGCTTCAAAAAGATTGGGCGAGTGGAGCTGCCGCTTATAAGGAAATCATAGATTATGGAGACAATGATATCCACACGAGTTATCCGGAATTATTCTGGCCAGGTACCGGGGTTGGCAATAAAGAGAATATTTTCTATATTGCTTATTTGGAGAATTATTTTGGCTGTGGTATGCCTCAGCAAGTGCTTCCAGCTAAAGATGGAGGATGGAGTCTTTCCAATCCTTCTGCCGGCTTGTTTGAATCTTATGAATTTGTTGATGGTACTCCGTTCAGTTATGATGACCCACGTTATAATCCAAATAATTTAGGAGAGAACCGTGACCCTCGTTTGGACTATACTTTGTTTTATAATGGTGTGGATTTTATGGGTACAACGTATCGCATGAGTCCAGATTATGAAGCTTCTGCTAAAGAGCGACTTGATTATTCGTCAGAAGCATCAAAAACAGGTTTCATGTGGCGGAAGTATTTTGATGAGAATCCGATTAATGATATTCAAAGCTATAGCGCAGTGACACCTATAATTCGTTATGCGGAAGTGTTGTTGGGTTATCTGGAATGTTTGATTGAAGGGGGAGAGGTTATTGATAAGCCTATATTAGATGCTACAATCAACAAAGTGCGTGGTCGTGCCGGGGTAGAGATGCCTCCTATTACAGAAACAGATCCGTCTATTTTACGGGAAAGACTCCGTAACGAACGAAGAATAGAATTGGCCTATGAGGGAATACGTTATTGGGATTTATTGCGTTGGGAAATTGCAGACAAGGTTTTAGTTGGAGAAGTTTGGGGAGCACCTTACCCTTCTTCTACTACTTATGCTTCCTCTACTAAGGAAATAGATCCTACAGGGAATTGTCGTTGGTATGTTGGACGTCGTGATTTTCGCAATCCGCAAGATTATAAATGGCCTATTCCTTTGTCAGAGCAGAATATAAATCCCAATTTACGTGATTAGTACTGATAATAATTAATGATATGAAAATACAGTATTTAACATTCTCTCTACTCTCTCCGTTTGTTTGTAATTGGGTTAGTGGAGCTTCTGTGGAAGATAGCAATAAGAATGAGGTAACTGAACGCCTATTGCCCAATGTCATTATCATTTATGCAGATGATTTGGGGTATGGTGATCTGCAATGTTATGGCGCGAAAAATATAGAGACGCCAAATGTGAACAAGCTGGCTGATGAAGGGTTACGTTTTACGAATATGCATGCTGTGGCTGCTACCAGTACTCCTTCACGTTATTCATTATTGACGGGTGAATATGCTTGGAGGAAAAAAGGTACAGATGTTGCAGCTGGAAATGCAGGAATGATTATTCGTCCTGAACAATATACTATGGCTGATATGTTTAAGCATTCTGGTTATGTGACTGGAGCCGTTGGCAAGTGGCATTTAGGCTTAGGTGATAAGACTGGTGAGCAGGATTGGAATGCTCCTTTACCTGCCTCTTTGGCTGATTTGGGATTTGATTATCATTATATTATGGCTGCTACAGCTGACCGTGTTCCTTGCGTATTTATAGAGAATGGACAAGTGGCGGGATATGATCCGACAGCTCCTATCGAGGTGAGTTATAAGCAAAATTTTCCAGGAGAACCTACAGGAAAAGACAATCCTGAGCTATTGTATAACCTGAAGCCAAGCCATGGGCATGACATGTCAATTGTGAACGGTATTAGCCGTATTGGATACATGAAAGGAGGTGGAAAGGCATTGTGGAAAGATGAGAATATTGCTGATTCTATTACTTCGCATGCTATTGATTTTATCAGCCAGCATCAAAATGAACCGTTTTTTCTTTATTTTGCAACAAATGACGTGCATGTACCCCGTTTCCCCCACGAACGTTTTCGAGGAAAAAGTCCGATGGGGTTGCGTGGAGATGCTATTCTGCAATTTGACTGGAGTGTAGGCCAAATTATGAAAACGTTAGATAGATTGGGTTTAACAGAAAATACGCTTGTTATTTTGTCTAGTGACAATGGGCCGGTTGTGGATGATGGTTATGATGATCGAGCTGAAGAACTGTTGAATGGGCATACGCCTTCCGGACCGCTAAGAGGTTATAAGTATAGTGCTTTTGAAGGTGGAACAACTGTTCCTGCCATTGTGCGCTGGCCAAAAATGATACAAAAAAAGGGCGTATCAAATGTGTTGATGTCGCAGATTGATTGGATGGCTTCATTAGGAGAGCTAATTCATGCACGTTTACCTAAAGGGAGTGCTCCTGATAGTTGGAACCGGTTAGGTAATCTATTGGGTACGGATAATACAGATCGTCCCTGGGTTGTAGAGTTTGCGGCTAATCATGTATTGTCTATCCGAACTAAAGATTGGAAATATATAGAACCAAATGATGGGCCACGCATGATTACTTGGGGACCGAGAATAGAAACAGGTAATGACAGTATTCCACAATTGTATGAAATGAAGAAAGTTAACGAACAAGAAAATGTAGCGGCTCAATATCCTGAAAAGTTATTTGAAATGCAGACTTTGTTGCGAAAAGCGAAATTAGGTCAGTAGTTGTAAAGCTATTTAGTTGGTGCTCTAAAGGAGAATCAATGGATAGACTTACTTAAAGTCTGTAAATTATAATATAAAAATCTCCTGCTTTAGCTTTCATTTACCTTAATGATATGTCTAAAAGTAGGAGGTTTTTTATTTTTAATTTTTTTGTAATTCTATTTGAGATAATCTCTTTTTGTAATTTCGAGAGAAATTTAATTATAATGAGGTATGGGTAGAAAATCTTTTTTGATAATAATTTTGTTAGGAATAATTTTATCGAGCAGCACTTATAGGAAGGAATACATGTCAATAGCTGAAATGAAAGTGGGGTTAGCTGAGAATCCTTTAGGGTTAGATACGTCAGTCCCCAGATTCGGCTGGCAACTTGTAAGCAATCCACACGAAAGAGGCATATATCAGACAGCTTATCAATTAGAGGTAAAGGATGAGGCTGGAAAGGTAATCTGGAATTCCGGAAAAGTGACAACGGATGTATCCCAGCATGTGACTTATCAGGGAGAGGCGTTGAAGCCGGCTACCCGTTATATCTGGAAAGTAAAAATCTGGAACAATAAGGGAGAAATTGCGGAAAAAGATGCTTGGTTTGAGACAAGCCTGATGACGTCTGATGATAAAGAGGGCTGGAACGGAGCACGTTGGATTGGAGGAAGTGACGAGGATATGGTGCTTTATTCACATTATTTGCCAGTATTCAGACTGGATTGTTCATTTCAGATGAAAAAACAGGCTACGTCGCGCAAGATATCATTTGTGTATGGTGCCAACGATGAACGTCTGATGAATGCGAATAAGAACATCTATCACATTGCCAGCGGGAAGGATGAATCATACATAAAAGTGGAGTTTGATTTGTCTCTTTTGAAAGACGGACGAAATGCCTGGATACATATTTATCGTGCCGGTTATCAGCCGGATGATAAACCTTCTGTTCCTTTGAAATCTTTTATGCTACCCGTTGATGTGCTGAATGCGGAGAATCAATATCAGCTGCATACGTTCTCTTTGTATTCCAATTTGGGTTTTACCACACTGAAAAAAGGAGAGGTACAGATTGGAGAAGTGAATCTGAATCCCATAAGGTTCGTAAGGCTCGTTTGTATGTTACCTCTCGTGGTATTTATGAAATGTATCTCAACGGACAGCGCGTAGGAGAGGATTATTTTAACCCGGGCGTGACACAGTATAATAAAACGCATCTGTATCAGGTGTACGATGTGACAAAACTGATTGCGAAAGGGAAGAATGCTGTTGGAGCCATTTTAGCCGAAGGATGGTGGAGCGGAGGAGCAACTTACGCCGGAGAAAACTGGAATTTCTTTGGCGACCGTCAGTCATTGCTGGCGCAGTTGGTCGTGACTTATGAAGATGGACAGGTACAGACGATAGTAACTTCTCCGGATACGTGGAAGTATTTTAATCAGGGACTTGTGGTGTATGGCAGTTTCTTTCAGGGAGAGGTATATGATGCTTTGAGAGAAAAAGCGATTGCAGGATGGACGAAAGCGGGATATGATGATTCGGCCTGGACGAAAGCAGTAGAAGTCTCGCTCGGAGGTCATGTCAGTCGGTTAGGTGGAGGAACAATGCCAAAAGTCGATGATTATTCTAATTTCCATTTGGTAGCTCAATACGGTCAGACGGTAAAGGCCATTCAGAAGCTGACGGCACAATCGGTAGAAGAGGTTCGTCCGGGCATCTTTGTGTACGATATGGGGCAGAATATGGTGGGAGTGCCTGAAATCACCCTCAAGGGAATGAAGGCAGGACAGGAAATCAATCTGCGTTATGCCGAGGTGAAATATCCCGACTTGCCGCGTTATGCCGGAAATGAGGGAATGATTATGCTGGAAAATATTCGTGCAGCTATGGCGCAGGATAAATACATCACGAAAGGAGGAAATGAAATGATTGCGCCGAGATTTACCTATCATGGATACCGATTTATTGAGATTACGGGCATAGACAAGTCTTTGCCGCTGGAGGATGTGAAAGGAGTGGTGTTGAGTTCGATTGACGGACTGGCATCCAAGTATGAAACGTCTAATGAGAAGGTTAACCAGTTGTGGCACAATATTGTGTGGTCTACTTATGCCAATTTCTTCTCTATCCCAACCGACTGTCCGCAGCGTAACGAGCGTTTGGGATGGGCGGGTGATATATCGGTGTTCTCCCGTACGGCCACTTATCTGGCAGATGTTCCGCAGTTCTTGCGTCGTTATTTGTGTGCCATGAGGGATGTACAGCGTGAGGATGGCCGTTTCCCGGATGTGGCTCCTTTAGGTGGTGGATTTGGCGGTCTGCTGTGGGGAAGTGCAGGTATTACGGTGCCGTGGGAAGTGTATCAGCAATATGGTGACAAGAGTTTGCTGGCAGAGCACTATGAGGCGATGTGCCGTTATGTGGATTATGTACGGACTAGGAATATCAACCCGGAGACGGGCATATTGGAACAGGAGAAGGTCTGGGGAAACTTGGGCGACTGGCTGGGACCGGAGGATAACAAGAATGACAAAACATTGATGTGGGAAGCATACTTCCTTTATGATTTGGACATCATGAAAAAAGTGGCTCAGATTTTGGGTAAAGTGGAGGATGCAGAAAAATTTGCTAAATTATACGAGGAACGTAAAGTGTTCTTTAACCGTACATATATCGACCCACAGACGGCGAAAACGATTTCTTCGGGAGCAAACGGTCCGGAAAAGGGGAAACTGGTGGATATACAGACCTCGTACGTGCTTCCTTTGTCTTTCGGCATTGTGAATCCGGAATGGAAAGAGCAGTTTGCAGCTAATCTGGCGCATACGGTGCAGCGGGAGAATGTGGCGGGCGATGGAAAAACTTATCCGGCTTATTCGCTGATGACGGGATTTATCGGTACGGCATGGATTAGCAAGGCGCTTTCGGATAATGGATATGATGAGGTAGCCTACAACTTGCTGCAACAGACGACTTATCCTTCGTGGTTGTATTCTGTGGAGCAGGGAGCTACGACCATTTGGGAACGCCTGAACTCGTATACGCATGTCGATGGATTTGGCGAGAACAACCGGATGAATTCGTTTAACCATTATTCTTTTGGAGCTGTCGGGGCATGGATGTATGCCTATTCATTGGGTATTATGCGGGATGAAAACCATCCGGGATTCAAGCATTTTGTGCTTTGTCCTAAGGTAGACCCTACAGGAAAGATGACTTTTGCCAGAGGATATTATGATTCGCTGTGTGGACGTATAGAAAGTGCATGGGAAGTAAAAGGCGGAGAGGTGAGGTATTCATTCACAGTTCCGGCAAATACCAGTGCGACACTTTATTTGCCTGCTGCTTCAATGGATAGCGTAACTGAAAATGGTCGCGCGTTACAAGCTGGAAAAGAGGGTATAAAAGAAGTGACATATCAGGATGGAATGTGCAAGGCGGAATTGTTGTCGGGAACTTATCACTTTGTGGTGAAATAATTTTAGGCTATAAAACAAAGCAACCTCCTTCTGCTTGCTGTGAGCAATTCTTCAGCGCAGAAGGAGGTTGTATTTTTATTCTCTTCCGAATTTTTTTCGGTAGGATTGCGGAGTGTATCCTGTATATTTCTTGAAAACCTTGGTAAAGTAAGGTATATCGTCAAAGGTCAGGTAATAGGCTATTTCTTTGGTGCTTCGCTGAGTGGTGGCCAGCAAATCTTTGGCCTGCTGGATTTTCAGTTCCTGAATGTAGTGCGCCGGAGAAAGTCCGGTATACTCTTTGAATAGTTTCCGGAACCAGGAATAACTCATGTGCAGGGAATCGGCAACTTCTTCCGGTCCGATTCCTTTTAACAGGTTCTCGCGGATGAACACCTTGGCTTTGCTAATCTGTTCGGTAGCTTTGTTGTCGAACTCGTAGTTCTGTGAGTAGTACATGGTCATACCTAAGATAAGATTGGCAATGCCAGCCAGATATTGTTGGCAGGCTGCTTTTTCTTCCATGGCCACTTGAATGGCTTGTTCGTAAAGTTTGACGATGCTGTCCTGCACACCGATGTGATATACAATCTGGTCTTTCGCAAAAAAGTTGTTTTGAAAACGGCTGTCCATGTTGATTCCCTGAAATCCGATCCAGTATTCCTGCCAGCCGGTTTTTTTATCGGGGAAATAGCTGTGCCATACATGAGGCTGGAGAATCAAGATGTCTCCTTCCTTGATTTCGATGAAAGTATCGGGAGAGGTATAAAAATAACCTTTCCCACGGGTGATGTACAATAGCTGATAACTGTCTAACACACGGCCGCGTGAGGGAGTGAAATAAAAGGTATCCGGATGTCCGGTACGAGGTGGGTACACCGGGTAATTCGGTGGTATGGGTTCCGAGCCTACGGTGTCCACGGTAATTCCCCAGTCTATATCGCGCGGACTTCGTACCAGATATTTATAGTTTACGCTGTTTTTTTCCATTTTTTGTCCCTTTCTTCGCAAAGATAAAAAATCCCTGATAAACTCCTGAATTTTCGTCGGCAGGAAAAATCAAAAACTTATATTTTAAAGTCATTTCTTCCGCAAGAAGGGAATTTTTTCTTTCTACTTTTGTCACAGTAGTTAACCAAATAAACTTTTAGCATGGATTCCAAATATTTTATTGCATTTGATTTAGGAGCAACTAGCGGAAGAACCATATTGGGGACGCTGACCGGTGATAAATTGACACTGGAAGAAGTTACTCGCTTCCCGAACCAGATGCTGCAACTCAACGGACATTTTTACTGGAATATTTTTTCCTTGTATGAGAATTTGAAGAAAGGTCTGGCTGCCGTGGCACAGAAAAAAGTACCTGTCACTTCTATCGGTATTGATACATGGGGAGTGGATTTTGCTTTTGTGAACGAGGAAGGGGCACTGATAGGCCTTCCGTATGCGTATCGTGACCCGCAGACTATCGGTAAGAAGGAAGAGTTCTTTGAAAAGGTGATGTCTGCAGATGAGTTGTATGGAAAGACGGGAATTCAGCACATGGATTTCAACAGTATTTTCCAGTTGTACACTTTAAAACAACGGAAGGACTTCGGGTTGGCACACGCCAGTCGTCTGCTCTTTATGCCGGATGCGCTTTCTTACTTGTTGACAGGAAAGATGGTGACAGAATATACCATTGCATCGACTTCTCAGTTGCTGAACCCGGAAACACGCAAATTAGATGAGAATTTGCTGGAAGTGCTGGGTGTCAGCAAATCCTTGTTTGCGGATATGGTGGAACCGGGAGCTAAGATCGGTATGCTGACCGAGGATTTGTGTGAAGAACTTCAGATAGAATCTGTTCCGGTAATTGCCGTAGCCGGACACGATACTGCTTCTGCCGTAGCGGCTGTACCGGCTGCCAACAAGAACTTTGCTTACCTGAGTTCGGGTACATGGTCGTTGATGGGAATTGAAACAGATGGTCCGGTTGTGAATGAAAAGACAACTCACTATAATATTACGAACGAAGGAGGAGTAGACGGTACCATTCGCTTGCTGAAGAATATCACAGGTATGTGGATTGTAGAACAATGTCTGAAGAAATGGCATAAGGAAGGAACGGATTATACGTATCCGCAGATGGTGGAACTGGCTCAGGCTGCTCGCCCGTTTGCTTGCTTCATCAATCCGGATGATCCGGGATTTACCAATCCACAGGATATGCCTAAAGCCATTTGTGAGTACTGTGCACGTACCGGACAGAACGCACCGCAGACACATGGTGAGTTTATCCGTGTCATCTTTGAGAGTCTGGCATTGAAATACCGTGAGGTACTCGATGTATTCCGTGAACTTTCCGTAAATCCGATTGAAAAGTTGCATATCATTGGAGGAGGTTCACGCAACAAACTGCTGAATCAGTTTACTTCAAATGCCATCGGCTTGCCGGTTGTGGCCGGACCGAGCGAGGCATCTTCAATTGGAAATATCATGCTTCAGGCTAAAGCTGCCGGAGTAGTAAGTACGTTGCAGGAAATGCGTAACGTGATTTCCGTCAATGTGGAACCGGATTATTTCTCACCGGCGGATGCGGAAGTGTGGAATGAAGCTTATCAGAAATATATATCAATCATTAAAAAATAATTTGCCATGAAAGAACAACAGATTATCAATGCGTATGAAATAGCTAAAGAACGCTATGCCAAATTGGGTATCGATACAGATGCCGTAATGGAAACTTTACAGTCTGTACCTATGTCTATGCACTGCTGGCAGGCAGACGATGTGACCGGATTCGAATCACAGGGTTCACTGACCGGAGGTATTCAGGCTACCGGGAATTATCCGGGAAAGGCTCGTAATATTGAGGAATTGCGTGCAGATATCCTGAAGGCTGCTTCTTACGTACCGGGAAAACATCGTTTAAACTTGCATGAAATCTATGGTGAATTCGGTGGACAGTTTGTAGACCGTGACCAGGTGGAAGTAAAACATTTTGAAGGCTGGATGCAGTGGTCAAAAGAAAATGACATGAAGCTGGATTTCAACTCTACTTCTTTCTCTCACCCGAAGTCTGGAAACCTGTCTTTGTCAAATCCTGACAAGGCTATCCGTGATTTCTGGATTGAACATACTAAGCGTTGCCGTGCCATTGCTGAAGAAATGGGTAAGCGTCAGGGCGATCCTTGTATCATGAACTTGTGGGTACACGATGGTAGCAAGGATATTACCGTAAACCGTATGAAGTACCGTGCATTGCTGAAAGATTCTTTGGACCAGATTTTTGCACAGAAATACGATCACATGAAGGACTGTATCGAATCAAAAGTATTCGGTATTGGTCTGGAAAGCTATACAGTGGGTTCTAACGACTTCTATATTGGTTATGGTGTACAGAACCAGAAACTGATTACACTCGATACCGGTCACTTCCATCCGACAGAAAGCGTGGCTGATAAGGTTTCTTCTCTGTTGCTCTATGTACCGGAACTGATGTTGCATGTAAGCCGTCCGGTTCGTTGGGACTCAGACCATGTAACTATCATGAACGACGATACACTCGATTTGTGCAAGGAAATCGTACGTTGCAATGCGTTGAACCGTGTTCACATCGGTTTGGATTACTTCGATGCATCTATCAACCGTATCGGTGCGTATGTAATCGGTATGCGTGCTACACAGAAGTGCCTGTTGCAGGCATTGCTCGAACCGCTGAACACGCTGCGTGACTATGAAGAAACTGACCGTGGCTTCCAGCGTTTGGCATTGCTCGAAGAATGCAAGTCATTGCCTTGGGGAGCTGTATGGGATATGTTCTGCTTGAAGAACAATGTACCTGTAGGCGAAGAATACATTGCTGAAGTAGAAAAATACGAAGCGGAAGTAACCTCTAAGAGAAATTAATCTTACAGCCGGACAACGGGAAAAGCTTGTCTTGCCCGTTGTCCGGCTGGCTTAATTTATAGGCTATGGAAATCATTATCGGATTGTTGATTATTGCAGTGGGAGCATTCTGCCAGTCGAGCTGCTATGTACCCATCAATAAAATAAAGAACTGGAGCTGGGAATCTTACTGGATTGTGCAGGGAGTTTTTGCCTGGCTTGTTTTTCCTTTCTTGGGCGCGTTGCTGGCTGTTCCGGACGGACACAGCCTTTTTGAGGTTTATGCGGCTCATCCAGCCGATACGCTTTGGGCGATGTTCTTCGGTGTACTCTGGGGAGTGGGTGGTCTGACATTTGGTTTGAGTATGCGCTACCTTGGAGTAGCATTGGGACAGTCTATCTCGCTGGGTACCTGTGCCGGACTGGGAACAATCTTGACGCCCATATTTACTGGTCACATGGAGGAACTGACCATGCCGGTTATTGTGGGAGTGATTGTGACTTTGCTGGGTATCGGCATCATCGGTTATGCCGGAAATATGAAGTCTGCCAGTCTGAGCGAGGAAGAAAAGAAAAAAGCTGTGAAAGATTTCAATTTTACTAAAGGAATTTTTGTAGCTTTATTGGCGGGTTTCATGAGCGCCTGTTTCAGTATCGGATTAGGATTCGGACAGAGTTTGTGTTTCCCGGAAAGTGCAGAAGTGTATAAAACTTTGCCGGCTACTCTTATGGTGACTGCCGGAGGTTTCCTTACCAACATGGTGTACTGTTTTTATCAGAATGCAAAGAACAAGACATGGGGTGATTATGGAAAGACCTCGCTGTATGTGAACAACATTCTGTTCTGTGCGTTGGCCGGTGTGTTATGGTATAGCCAGTTCTTTGGCTTGAGTCTGGGAAAAGGTTTCCTGGTAGCTTCACCGGTACTGCTTACGTTCTCCTGGTGTATCCTGATGTCGCTGAACGTGACATTCTCGAATGTGTGGGGAATTATTTTGAAGGAATGGAAAGGATGTTCTTCCAAGACCATCTGGGTACTGGTATTGGGGCTGATTGTCCTGATTGTATCTTCTTTCCTTCCGCAGCTGTTGAAATAAAAAATCAAATTTAAATACATAATATAATGAAATCAATTCTTGAAGGACGTCCGGATTTGGCCCGTGAAATCAATAAAGTGGCCGAAGTGGCCGGATATTTGTGGCAAAAAGGATGGGCTGAACGCAACGGTGGAAATATCACCATCAATGTAACAGAGTTTGTAGACGATGAAATCCGTCAGATGCCGGCTATCAGTGAACCGAAACAGATTGGAGCGGTATTACCGCATCTGAAAGGCTGTTACTTCTTCTGCAAAGGTACACAGAAACGTATGCGCGACCTGGCTCGCTGGCCGATGGAAAACGGTTCTGTGATTCGTATCTGCGACGATTGTGCCAGCTATGTCATTATCGCTGACCAGCCGGTGATGCCGACTTCGGAAGTGGCTTCTCACCTGACTGTTCACAATACGCTGATTGCGGAAGGTGCCCAGAAAAAGGCTACCGTACATACACACCCCATCGAACTGGTGGCAATGAGCCATACTCCGAAGTTCCTGGAAAAGGATGTGCTGACTTATCTGTTGTGGAGCATGATTCCAGAAACAAAGGCATTCTGTCCGCGTGGATTGGGTATCGTGCCTTATAAGATGCCGAGCTCAGTAGAACTGGCAGATGCTACACTGAAGGAACTGGACGATTATGATGTGGTAATGTGGGAAAAACACGGTGTATTTGCCGTAGGTACCGACGTAATGGATGCGTTCGACCAGATTGACGTGCTGACCAAGGCTGCCCAGATTTACATCAATGCCCGTTGCATGGGATTTGAGCCGGACGGTATGACGAAAGAACAAATGCAGGAACTGACGGACGTGTTCCATCTTCCGAAATAAATAAAAATCTAACCTTTTAAAACCATGAAATTATGTACAGAATGATTTTGAACGAAACCTCTTACTTTGGTGCCGGATGTCGCGAAGCTATCGCTACAGAAGCAGGCCGTAGAGGTTTCAAGAAAGCTTTTTTTGTAACTGACAAGGACCTGATTCGTTTTCACGTAGCCGACAAGGTGGTGGAAGTGTTCGAAAAGGCAGGTATTCCTTACGAAATATACAGTGATGTAAAAGCCAATCCTACCATTGCCAATGTGCAGAACGGTGTGGCAGCTTTCAAGGCTTCCGGTGCCGATTTTATCGTAGCATTGGGTGGCGGTTCTTCTATTGATACGGCGAAAGGTATCGGTATCGTAGTAAACAATCCGGAATTTGCCGATGTGCGTTCATTGGAAGGGGTAGCAAATACGCATCATAAAGCAGTGCCGACTTTTGCTCTGCCTACTACTGCGGGAACTGCAGCTGAGGTAACCATCAACTATGTGATTATTGATGAGGCTGCTACTAAGAAAATGGTGTGTGTAGACCCGAACGATATTCCGTCAGTAGCTATCGTAGACCCTGAACTGATGTATTCTATGCCGAAGGGCCTGACTGCCGCTACAGGTATGGATGCCCTGACGCATGCCATTGAAAGCTACATTACTCCGGGAGCTTGGGTGATGTCGGATATGTTTGAACTGAAGGCCATTGAGATGATTGCCAAGAACCTGAAGGCTGCCGTAGACAATGGCAGTGATCCGGTAGCTCGTGAAGCCATGTCGCAGGCACAGTATATTGCCGGAATGGGATTCAGCAATGTAGGTCTGGGAATCGTTCACTCTATGGCTCATCCTCTCGGTGCGCACTATGACACTCCGCACGGCGTAGCCAATGCACTGCTGTTGCCTTACGTCATGGAATACAATGCAGAATCTCCTGCTGCACCGAAATACCTGAATATTGCCAAGGCGATGGGAGTAGATACTACTGGTATGAGCGAAGCAGAAGGTGTAAAAGCTGCGGTAGAAGCTGTTCGCCAGCTTTCTTTGAGCATCGGTATTCCGCAGAAGTTGCATGAAATCGGTGTGAAGGAAGAAGATTTGCATCAGTTGGCTATCGATGCATTCAATGATGTCTGCACCGGAGGTAATCCGCGTCCGACTTCAGTAGAAGACATTGAAGCACTCTACCATAAGGCTTTCTAAGTATTCTTATTATTTTATATACAAAAACGTCCGCAGTTTCCGGTGAGTTTTCCGGGACTGCGGACGTTATTTTTTTGAAGACTCCTTCCTGGGAAAAAAACGCCTTTACGTTTGGATTGAAACGCAAAGGTGTTTAAGATGAAATGTACTTGCGTTTGGTTTCAAATGTCCTTGTGTTCTGAAGTAAACGTAAGTACGTTTTTATTTGTTTCATTTTTAAGTTGTTTTATATATTGCGTTGGGGTCATATTGTATTTTTTCTTGAATGAAGCTGTAAAATATGATTGATTTAAAAATCCCACTTTACTAGCAATTTCTGCCATTGCATGATTACCTTCACACATTATCTGTATAGCTTTAGTCAATCTAATTTCTCTTACTAACTCAATAATAGAGACATTGAAAATGTTTTTTGTTTTCAGATAAAGTCCACTTCTGCTAATTCCCATTAGGTTGCTGATTTGAGTTGCATCTAATTCAGGATTTGAAATGTTCTCATTGATAATAGATATAACTTTTTGAGCTAATTCAGTTTCTTCAGATGTTAACCGATTATGAATTGCCATTTGAGGATAGTTATGTGAAATCTTTTGTTGGATTTTTTTTGATCGCATTAACTGGTTTTGCAGAGTGTCTTGTAGGATATTTATACTTGTTGGTTTTCGTAAAAATACATCAGCACCACATTTCATGCTTTCCTCTTGTGCCTGAAGTGTATCTTTTCCTGTCAATAGGATGAATGGTATGTCACTGAATTGTGGATTTGCTTTGATGGTAGCACATAATTGATTCCCGTTCATAACAGGCATCATTAAGTCACTTAATATAATATCGGGGATATGTTTTTTCAATATCTCTATGGCATCTTGTCCGTGATTGGCTGTTATGATGTTATATTGCTGTGATAAACTGTTTCTAAGAAAAGTTTGTATTTCAGGATTATCTTCTACGATGAGTAAGATAGGTAGTTTTGTGTTTGGACTGAGTATGTTTTCTTCGGGCAATGTGTTTTGCTTTTTCTTTAAATGGTCTGTAGAGAAACTGCTTATTGAAATTTCTTTCTCTTGTTGTTTGATTTCATTTGACGAATAGTCTTGGATATCTGCGGGAAAACAAAGAATAAATTCACAGCCCTTATTGCGTTCACTATATAAAGTAAGGCTTCCCTTATGTAATAATATTAATTCCTTTACTAGAGCCAGACCCACTCCTGATCCTAAATGTTGATCATGTTCTGAATCTTCAATTTGATAATATCTGTCAAAGACTTTATCTATTGATTCTGCAGAAATTCCAATACCAGTATCTTTTATTCGGATATAGAAATATGCCTTAGCCTTGTAACCGGATAATATTTCTGTTCTATTTTTTAATGTCTCGTTATTTATGTCCATTTTTTCAGCTAATTCTATTTCGATAATACCGCTGTTGCAATATTTAAAGGCATTATTAAGCAGATTTAGAATAATCTTTTCTAATAAAATAGGATCTGAGTATACTTTTATCGGAATGTGTGGGGTTATAATCCGATAATCTATATTATTATGTTCTGCAATACTCTTGAATTCTTGTGCTATTGAGCGTATATAGGCAGTACAATCAAAAGATTGGACCATAAGCTTAAAGGAATTACTTTTAGCTTTTCTGAAATCCATAAGTTCATTTATTAATTGTAATAATCTGCTGGTATTTTTATGTAATACTTTTAAAAGATTGAGAGTGTGTATATTACTAATTTGTTTTTGCATTTGTTCTTCTATTCCGATAATAAGTGATAAAGGCCCTCTTAGTTCATGAGATATGTTTGTAAAAAGTTGTAATTGCATTTTGTTGATTTTTTCTGTTTGTTCTTGTTCTATTTTTTGGATTAAAATTTGATGTTTCAAATTATTGACTCTCATTAAGTATCTGTAAATGCTGTATAGAGTAATAAAAAATAGGATTCCATATACTATTTTAGCTGGAAGAGAAAGCCACCATGGTGGTAATATGGTAATCTGTATTTTTCGTGGATGAGAATTCCATTGATCGTTATTATTGCAAGCATAAACTTCAAATTCATATTTGCCAGGAGCCATATTGACATAGTTGATAGGAAGAGAGGCATTCTTATTAATTTTATAAGTCTTGTCTGCACCTTTTAATTGATATTTAATTTTACAAGCAGGTGCATACACATAATTCATTGTAGAGCAGTAGAACGTAAGATTATTTTCATTATATTTTAATGTCAGTGACTTGACATTTGCTGCGCTATATGGAAGATTGAGAGGTTTATTATTTACGTAAATGTCTGTTACTTCTGGCTTAGCAACATTTTTTTCATCATTAAATGGTGTAGGAGGAATAATTGTAAACCCATTATTTCCTCCAATGTAAATTGTACCGTCAACACTTTTATATCCGGCTCTTAATTTATAACTATTTATAGAGTGGTTTTCACTTGTCGCTAGCATTCTGTATTTCTTTTCCTTCAAGTTAAATACTAAAAGGCCATTTCCTGCAATCCATAAGTTCCCAAATCTGTCTGCTTGAATCTCTTCAAAGTCCTTGAAATTATAAATTTCGTCAATAGGATAATTTTGGGCTTTATAAGTATTTTGAGAGAGAAATGTTATGCGGCTTAATGCATCTCCTATGTGTCCCACCCATAATGTGGAATCATTTTCTCGATATATGGAACTAATAAAATTTGATTTTAATGATTGATTGTTTTTCTCGTTGTGTTGATATTTGGCTATGTTTATAATTTCGGCTTCCTTGTTTATTACAAGTCTAAAAAAAGCATTCTGAGTAGAAAAGTAGATTTCTGGGCGGGTGTTATCACATGAAAGAAAAACACATTCAGTGTTATTATCTATAATTTTTTTTATTATATCAGGTTTAAGATAAGTTGGGTAAAAAGTATCTTTTTCTTTACGCAAAGCAAAGATTCCCTTATCATCAAAAGCCCAGACATTGTGAAACTTATCTATGCTTAGATAAGTAACAGCTTTTTGAGGCATTATCTTTTTTATTTTGCTGGTTGTAACGTTTACTCCAGTATGGATATTTATGACTTCTAATCCTTTGCCATGTGCAATCCATAAAAGTCCTTCATTTTGATCAATGGCCATGCTTCGTATGTTATTATCCGCTATGCAGTTATTAGTTTTGATATGGCGTACGACATTATAAGTATCTTTATTTAGTTGTAGAATTCCATTAGTATGTGTACCGATAAAGAGATATTTTTGATATTCATCAATGTCTCGGACTGTTTCTCCAATAAAGCTAAATTGCTTATCTGCTGTTTGATAAATGGTTTTCAGGAATGGTCGTAAGTTTGTGTAGTTTACCCCTCCTGCGTAGGTTGCTATAAATAAAGTACCAGTATCGTCTATTAGTAGACGATTAATGTGCTTAGATTTTAGCTTGAAAGGTCCGCTTTCTGTATCTATATATTCAAAAGTATTGTTATTTATATTTAGTTTGAATAAGCCATTTTGAGTACCTATCCAGTAATCATTTTCTGTTTCTTTTTTTATATCAGATATGATTGGAATATTTGTCAATACCGTTTTATTGTTGTATTTAAATTGATTTTTTGAGATTGTGTAATGATAAATTTCTCCATTTGCTGCAAATAATACTTTATTTGTAGATGTATCAATGAGTATACAGTTGATATTATGATTGATTGCGGGGCGTTTATATTCCTTGGTTGATAAATTAGGATAAATTACAGTTATTTTATCTGATGATACAGACCATACATTGTGTTTATTGTCTTTGTGTATTGTTTGTATTGGTTTGTGATTAATTTTATGGTTAATAGGTATTAATTGATGCTGCTTTTTATCTATTTTGTATAAATGTATTTTGTTGTTTTTGTCTTGCAGGTATATATATTGTGTTTGTATTATGATTTTCCAAATAGCTTTGTTGTTGAGATTGTCTTTTACTTGATAGTTTGTAAAGGTTTCCGTATTGGTATCGAATGAATATATACCATAAGCACTTCCTATCCATATTATTCCATCATCTGAAATATCCATGTCTAGAATACGGTTAGCATTGGGCCTTTCTGCCCCTTCTAAGTTGTTATAATAGGATTTTATATGGATTCCATCAAATCGATTTAATCCACTATATGTTCCAATCCATAGGAACCCTTTATTGTCTTTAATTATAGTATTGGCATCTGCATGTGATAAGCCTTCATTGAGGGTAATATACTGAAAGTTGTAATTATTTTTTGTGGCATAAACCTGGTCGTATATCCCTAATAATAAAGTTAAAAATAAAAATAAATGTTTCATAGTATATTTTTAGAATACAAAATAAATAATATGGATGAAAACAACAAAATAATAGATGATTTTATAAATGTTGATTTATAAAAAAAGAGACATTTGTCTAGAGATTTGAGATCAAACCTTTATTTAAATCTTCATTTTATGAATAAACATGGATTCTATAGTTGTTTATAGTATTTACTACTTATAGTTTTTCTGTAAATAGAATAGCTTAGGAAAACTTGTTAGTGAGAATTTTTTGATGCCTTCTTTTAAAGAAATACTATTTTATTGAATTTGATATGAGAAGTTTATACTGAAATATTAACCTTTAAAATTCTACAAGATGAACAATTTATTTAAAATGAAAGACACATGCTTCATAAAGAGGCATAGTAAATGGGAGAATTATAGTTGGGGAATGTTTCTCTTTTGCATTGGGGCTTTTTCTTATCCATTGCATTCTTATTCTGTAGAAAGCCAGACTTTTTCTGTAATGCAACAAGACCAAAAGCTTCATGGTAAAATTACAGATAGTAAAGGAGAGCCAATTATTGGAGCTAATGTAATTGTAAAAGGTTCTACTAATGGTACGATTACAGATTTTGATGGAATGTTTAATCTTTCTGTGCCAGCTAATGCGGTAATTGTGATAAAATATATCGGTTATAAGCAACAGGAGATTTCAGTAAAAGGCCGTTCAACTATTAATGTCGTATTGAAAGAAGATAATGAAATATTGGATGAGGTTGTTGTTGTAGGTTATGGCACAAAACAAAAGAAATCGTTAACAGCATCTGTTGAGACAGTTTCAACAAAAGAGATGCAGTCAATGCCTGTTGGCAATGCCAGTAATGCTTTTGCTGGTAGAGTCCCTGGTTTAATTACTGTGCAGAATAATGGAGAAATAGGGGCTGATGGAACGAATATCATGATTCGTGGAGTTGGTACTACAGGAAATTCTAATCCATTAATTGTTGTAGATGGAGTACCTAGAGGTTCATTGAATGAAATAGATATTAATAATGTAAAGAGTTATACAGTATTGAAAGATGCAGCTGCTGTGGCACCTTATGGAATAGGAGGAGCAAATGGAGTAATTTTGATTGAAACCAAGAGTGGTACAGAAGGAAAGCCTGTCGTTAATTATAATGGTTGGATAGGATGGTCTAGTCCGACGGTTGATATTGAGTACATGAATTCTTATCAGTATGCATCTACTTATGATAAAGCGCAGGAAATGGCAGGAGTACCAGCTAGCCAGCGTCTATATAGTGCAGAAGATTTGGAAATGTATCGTAGAAGTGTGAATGGTGATCCTTCTGTAGATCAGAATTTATATCCGAATGCTAATGCCCATGATTTCTTGTTACGGAAGTCTGCTCCTGTTACTAATCATAATGTGAGTATTTCGGGTGGAACGGAATATGTAAAATATTATGTTGGAATTAATACCTTGTATCAGGAAGAACAATGGCATGGATCTCATTTGAATAGAACTGGTATTGTAAGTAAAATCGATATTAAAGCAACTAATACGACGAAATTTGGACTTTCTATCAATGGATGGACTCAGCGCACTAAGAAAAAGCAGAATGGAGGAACTGCTTTTTATAGAGCTACTCAGGATTGGATTCCTACAGATCCAATTCAATATGTGACAAAAGATGGAGAAATTTTAGATAATGCAAGTTCAAAAGCGTTGGTCTTGTCAGATTTGAAAAGATTGGGGGACTATGTGACAGATAAAAACATGATTATGCTTTCTGGCTACATAGAGCAGCAATTAGCAAAAGGATTGACATTTAAAGGCGTTATATCATACGACTGGACATTGCATAACAATAAAAACTGGTCTGAGCCTGCATCTACTTATTATAAAATAGATATGAGTACAGATCCATATTCCTTTAGAGAAGTTACTAATAAAAATCTTCCTTCTTTACAAGAAGGTATGAATCAAATAAAAACATATACCTATCAAGGAATCTTAACCTATAAAGGAAAGTTTGGTGAACATAGTTTGAATTTATTAGGAGTTGGTGAGGCTATTCAGACTAAATACAATGATTTCTGGGCTAGCAGAAGTAATTATCAGATTCCTATCCCAGAGTTAAACTTAGGATCTTCAGATAAAGATTATCAAGCGAATGGAGGAGGATCATACGAAGCTGCACAGGTTGGTTTTGTTGCACAGATTGGGTATGATTATAAAGGTAAATATTTATTGGATTTAACCGGAAGATATGATGGACACTATTATTTTGCTCCAGGTTCGAGATGGGGATTTTTCCCGGCTGTAGCTGTAGGATGGAGAATTTCAGAAGAGCAGTTTATGCAGAAGTTTGAAAATTTGGATAATTTGAAATTGCGATTTTCTGCAGGTCAATCGGGAGCTTTGGCTGGAGGAGCTTTCCAATATTTGACTTCTTTCCAGTTGTATGGTGATTCTTTTGCAGAGGGTGGAAGTTCTACTCAAGGGGTAAAGCCTGTTATAGAAGGGAATCCGAATATTACATGGGAACGTGCTACAAAATATAATGTAGGAATTGATGTGGATCTTTTTGGTGGCCAGTTATCAGGAAAAGTGGATTATTTCTTTGAAAAACGAGATAATATGCTGGTATCTCCTCAGGCAACCGTACCGGAAGAATATGGTATAGGATTGGCTGCAGTGAATAATGGAAGAATGCAAAATCAGGGAATTGAGTTTGAGATTCATGGGCATAAATCTATAAAGAAAGACTTATTATTGAGTGCGGGATTTAATTTTACTTTTGCTCGTAATAAACTATTGGAGATATATGAAAATGAGGCTACTCGAAATAATCCTAACAGATCTCGAACAGGACGTCCATTAGGAAGTATTTTTGGGTATGAAGCGGATGGGTTATTTCAGGTTTCAGATGATAAAAATGGAGATGGTGTAATTGATAGCAAGGATGGGTTTGTGGAACAGCAGTTAGGTGGTCCGGTTACTCCTGGAAGTATAAAGTATAAGAATCTTTATGATGTGGATGGGAACGCTGTCATAGACCTGAATGATGAAACTTGTATTGGACATCCAACTATTCCTGAAATTATGTATGGTTTTAATTTAGGCGCAACATGGAAAGGTATTAATTTGGATTTACTCTTCCAAGGAGCTGCTCATTCTAATGCTTTGATTGGTGGAACATTTATTAATCCTTTTGGTGAAACACATAATTTAACCATAGATAATTTGGATTTCTGGACACCGGAAAATCCAGATGCTAAATATCCGATTGTTCGTCCTAATGGTCCAGTGGGTAATGATGTTGCTAGTAGTTCTTTCTATATGCTTAACATGAATTATTTACGCCTTAAACAGTTGGAATTGGGTTATACGTTGCCATCTGCGTGGTTAAGTCGTTGTCATATTAAATCTGCTAAGGTTTATGTAGCGGCTACAAATTTATTTACCTTATCACATACAAGAGGATTACTTGATCCAGAACAAGATGGGGGATCCACAACAGGCGATAATGCAAATCGCGGTTGGAGACAACCTCAAAATAAAACAATCTCATTGGGTATGAATATTACATTTTAAAATTTGGCTTATGAAAAAGTTTTTGATTATACTTTTACCTTTCCTTTTGGGAAGTTGTGAGGATTTTTTGGACGTAAAACCAACAGATCAGTTGACAGAAGAGAATGTGTTTAATACTGAATCGGGAGCAGATTTGTTTTTAAATACAATTTATGTGACATTACCTTGTCCTGAATTAAATGGTGCAAATGCAGTTATTGATGGAGGCCTATCATACGATAATTGGGATTTTATGTCTCCGTATAATGTTTGTCGGTATGCTTGGGGACGTACGTCTGTTTATTATGGGACTTATGCATATACAGCTTCTGAATATAATCCGGGTATATATAATCATATGTATCCTTCTATTTTCTTTCAATACAATTATATTACTGGGTATATACGTAATTGTAATTATTTTATTGAATCTTTGGAAAAATATAAAGAGCAATATTCGGAATCTTGGGTTACGAAACGTGTTGCAGAAGCAAAATGTTTGCGGGCATATTATTATCATTTATTATGGATGTATTATGGAGGTGTTCCTTATATAACAAAAGTTTTAGATACCTCAATGGGAGACGAGATGTTCCAACCCTGTATGAGCCAGGAAGATATGTATAAAGAAATGACTACTGATTTATCAAATGCTGCAAAGGTACTTCCAAATGAACAAGGTGGGGGCCGTTTTACAAAGGGCGCTGCTTTAACTTTGAAAGCATGGATAGACTTATATTGGGGCGATATTATCAAGGATCCTAGACCTTCATCTATTTTCCCTGCTGATTCTCAGAAGGCACTTGACGCTTATAAAGCCTGTGCTGAAACATGTCAGGAAATCATGGGTTTAGGTGTTTATGACTTGATGCCGACAAGAGAAGATGCCTTTAAAGAAGAAAATAATAATTGTAAAGAACAAGTTTTTGCATATCAGTGTAATAAAACTTTCCCTAAATCACGTAGAAGTAAAATCTTTGGGCCTTATAATGAGGCGACAGGTGCTACCGGTGATTATATCGGGGCGGGTGCACCTACTCAGGCATTGGTGGATATGTATGGGATGGAAAATGGTTTACCTATAGATGACCCGAATTCGGGTTATGATCCTGAGCATCCGTTTGAGAATCGCGAACCTCGTTTCTATGCTGATATTATATATGATGGAAGTGTTTTTACAGGGCATAAATTTTCTTTACATCCTGAAAGTGCTGAGGAACTTGGTTTGGTGCCTAATGAGGTAGACTGGTTTACAGGATACTTTAGACGGAAAGGCATTAATGAGAATTTAAGTTTTGCAGACTTTGAAACAGAAGGGGTAAATTTTTCTTTCTTCCGTTATGCAGATGTGCTGTTAATGTACGCAGAGGCTCGGATTAAGGCTGCTGAATTAGGAGGAGATCCTATAGATGATACTGTAATTGATGCAATAGATAAAATTCGTATGCGTCCAGCAAGAAGTACGGACAATGGGTTGCCTTCTTTGGAGATAACTTATAGAGGACGTCCTTCTTTGGATAAACTGAAAGAGATTATATTTAATGAGCGAATTGTAGAGCTTTCCTTCGAATTCAAGGCTTATACGGATGTACGTCGTTTCCGAAGAGGAGAATTATTGAATCAGCCTAAACAGGCAATCCGCTGGGATAGTAATCAAGGAGGATATGTATTAAAAACTTTGTCTGAGGGAAATTTCTGGGATGATAAGCTTTATTTGATTCCGATTTATCAAGGATGGTTGGAGAAGAATCCTGCTTGGATGGATCCGGAAAAACAAGTAGATGGAAGAACAAAAGGGCAGAATCCAGGATGGTAAATAAGTTATAGAATGGAATATGAGCTATAAGACGTAATTAATGGCTTATAAGTTACTGGAGATGGCCTCAATGGTAAGAATATTATAGTCGGACTTACGCTTGTAGCTCATTTTTTATTTGGGTAAATTAGATAAAAAGTGTATTGTGTAATAATAGATAGAAAACGAGAATGAAGAATATTTTTTCACTGTTAATATTATGTGGCATTCTTATTGTGTCTTGCGACACAAAAGGACCTGCTACTAGGATGATAAATATGATTCCGTTTGAATCAGTAAAAATGCATGGAGAGTTGAGGGAGCGTGTTTTGCAGAATTTGAATCGCCTTGAGGAGGAAAAGTATCAACCGCAGAATGTTTTCCTTACAGAAGAACAGTCAGGAAATTGGCCAGGGGATACAGAAGGTAGAACCATTTTGGGGTTGGTAATGGATGCTCAAGCTTCAAAACGTTCACCTGTATATTTAGAGAGAATAATTGATATGATTCCTTCTAAACTGAATAAGAAGGGATACATGGGGGGGGTATATGAGGGCAAGATGAGTGAACAGCAACTATCAGGTAATGGGTGGATGTTGAGAGGATTGTGTGCTTATTATGAATGGAAACAAGATGAAAAGGTATTAGAGTATATAAAATCAATTGCTAATAATCTGTTTGTTGCCGGAAAGGGATTTTATACGGAATATCCGATTGACCCAGACTTTCGGGATAAGAATGTAGGGGGAGAAGCTGGAACTATTGAAGTACGAGGTACGGATAAATGGATTTTATCTTCAGATGTTGGATGCCTTTTTATTGGAATGGAAGGTTTGATTCATGCTTATGCTCATTTAAAAACCCCAGAAGTAAAGGCTGTGATTGATGAAATGTTCGCGAAGTTGAGAGAAATAGATATTCTTAAGATTCAGGCACAGACACATGCTACTTTAACTGCTTGTAGAGGGATGATTCGATATGCTGATATAACAGGCGACTATAGTTATGTAGAGTGGGCAGAAAAAGTCTTTAATTTATATAAGAAGCATGGGATGACAGAAAATCATGCTAACTATAATTGGTTTGAACGTTTTGATACTTGGACAGAACCTTGTGCTATTGTAGATTCTTATATGCTGGCTGTACAATTATGGCAACATACGGAAAATCCTGTTTATAAGGAAGATGCAGAGCTGATTTATTATAATGCTTTATCACATGCCCAAAGAGATAATGGAGGGTTTGGTACTGATAATTGTCCGGGAATTGCATCTCAAGAAAATTGTTTGCATCCCCATTCCTATGAAGCACATTGGTGTTGTACTATGCGAGGTGGAGAAGGTTTAGGGAGTGCTGTACAATATTCTGCTTTTGTTCGAAAGGATACAGTTTATATACCTTTTTTTCGTGAATGCGAACTTAATCTGATGTTGGAAAATGGTAAATTGGGCTTAGTGGAGAAAACAAACTATCCGTTTGAATCATTTGCAGAGTTTATTGTTGCTGAAAATCAGCAAGGTGAGGTTACTCTTAAGTTTCCATTTATGTCTTGGATGGAAAATTTAACTCTATTGTATAATGGAGAGTCTCAGAAATTGGTTAAGGAGAAAGGTTTCTTGACTCTTACTAATAAGTTTGAGGTAGGTGATACAATACAGGTAAATTTTGAAATGAGACTTCGCAAACAAAAGACTCTTAATAGTACTAATACTAAAGCTAGTCAGTATAAAATGTATTATGGTCCATTATTGTTGGGAGATGAAGAGATAGCAACTGGAGAATATAAGAATATGTTGTTTAACGTTAATGGAAGAGAACTTACTCCGGTATATCATTTAATGAGCAATAAGATGCGGCATAAAGAGTATAAAAAGCAAATATTATTTGAGGAGTAGCTTTGTGCTTGAGTGATTTTTTAGTTACGCATTAAATCAATAAGTTATGGATTATACAAGACCTAAATATTGGATATCGTTTTTGTTGATTTGTTTTCAGTGTGCTACGCTGAAGTTATATGGGCATATAGGTAAGGTCGTCAATGATACGATGTGTTATTATGTGGAACAATGTGGGGTAAAAGGGGATGGGCTTACAGATGCCCTCCCTGATTTAAATGATTTGATAGCATGTGCTTCTCGGCATAATATACCTGTTAAGATTGTGTTTGATAAAAATAAAGCGTATCGTATAGATGGAAGAGGAAAAGATCTGTATCGAAGAATTTTTCTGAACCGGAATAAGGATATTGTATTAGATGGTAATGGATGTACTTTGTTGATTCATCCATCTTCAAGAGCATTTGCTGTTTATCGTTCTGAAAATATTATTATAAGGAATTTTAATATTGATTATTCTCCTTTTCCGTATACTCAAGGTCGCGTAACAAAGATTGATTCGAAAAACTATTATTTGGAATTTGTTGTGGATCAGGGATTTCCTCTTCCTATAGTAGGTGATGAAACCTATTATAAGGGAGGAAAAATGGTGGACTGTATTACGGCGAACGGGGAAACTAATAAATTTTATCAAGGGCACTCTTGGGTGAAGAAGGTGGTGAAACTGGGTGACAGGAGATTTGGCGTGAAATATGATTTGCGCGATCAAAAACAGTTGCGTATAGGAGATTATTTCTGTATGAAGGTGGAATATCCATTCCCAGATGTTCTGAAGAACCAAGATGCAGAGAATAAAAAAGAGCTTAATGAGTGGCTCTTTACGAATTGGGGTAGTATAGAAGCTTTGGAGTCAAATAATCTGGTGTTGGAAAATATCACTTCTTTTGCATCGCCGGTGATGACATTTCTTCTTAGGGGTTGTTCTCATCATAAGATAAGGGGATGTTCGATTATAGCTAAGCCTGGACGTATTGTAGCTGGTTGTAGCGATGGAATACATTTGAAAGGGAATGAACATCAGCCTTTAATTGAGGAGTGTTATTTTGAGAGAACTATGGATGATGCTATTCATATTAAAATCTCGGGAGATGTTATTGCAGAGGTTTTGTCACCATCTCGGTTCAGGATTGTTCACATGGACAATGAGTCGGATAATACCAACTTGGGTGTTGGTAAAGAAGTCATGTTATTTGATAGGAAAGAGTTAAAGCAATTGGCAATGAGTAAAATTATTGATTATCAGGCTATCAATCATAGAGAGGGAATTGTAACACTGGCCAGTGAGATTGATGGAGTATCAAAAGGTATGTGTTTATATCTGCAAGGAATTGGAAAGGCATTGATTGATCGTTGTAATTTTGGAACTCAGCTACAGCGGGCTATATTGACTCATCAACCTACAAAAGTTTCGAATTGCAATATTGTAGATAATGGAAAGGGATTTGACTTAGCTTTAATGAGTGAAGGTATAGAAGGCCCTCCAACGCAGTTTTTGCAGGTGGAAAACTGTTTGTTTGAAAATTTATCGTATGTTGGATTATGCGTGGATTGTCCATCGTTGAATTATGACCAGAAAGGAAAACCGCAATTGCTTATAAAGGACTGTACTTTTAAATTGCCTAAGGATATTCCTATCTTGCAGATAAAGAATTCTCAGGGGGTGTCTTTAATAGGGAATAAATATTATATTCATAAAGGATCTTCTAAAGCGAAGTTATTTGAATTTCAGAATACTTTGTTAATAGAGGCTTCTAATAATACGTACATAGAAAGATAGTAAATATTGTAAAAATCCAGTGTATGAAATATCGTTTAACATTTTGCATATTATTGCTTTTATTTGTTGCCGGGAGTATGAGTTTAATCATGGCTCAAACTCCTCAGTGGATTACGGCTAGTGAGAGTCAGAGTGAAACAAATACATGGTTAGGCTTTAAAAAAGATTTTGTGGTATCTTCCGTACCACAAGTGTTGAAGGCACGCATCGCTGTAGATAGTAAATACTGGTTATGGCTTAATGATAAACTTATTGTTTTTGAAGGAGGTGTTAAACGAGGTCCAAATAGAAATGATACCTATTTTGATAGTATTGATCTTGCGCCTTATTTAAAGCAGGGTGATAATACTATTGCTGTTTTGGTTTGGTATTTTGGAAAGCAGGGTTTCTCGCATAATCCAAGTGGTCAAGCTGCTTTATTCTTTGATGCAGAATCTCCAGAATTGTCTTTGGTAAGCGATGAAACTTGGACTGCTTTTGTACATCCGGCGTATTATACTCCGCTGGGGGAAAAACCTAATTTTCGTCTTTCTGAATCAAATATAGGATTTGACGCTAATAAAGATATAGAAGAATGGTTTTTATTGAAAGACAAAAGAACTTTTCAGCCAGCTAAGGTTTTAGGTACGGAAGGTTGTGCTCCCTGGAATCGTCTACATCCTCGTATCATACCTTTATGGAAAGATTATGGTTATGCAGATTATCGCTCTGTGATTCATCGTCAAGGGAGTAAATGTGATACTCTTATTTGTGAACTTCCTTATAATGCACAAATAACTCCTTACTTCAAAGTGAATGCCCATAAAGGAGATATTATATCTATTAAGACAGACCATTATTATGGAGGTGGTCCTGCCAATGTTCGAGCTGAGTATATAGCAAAGGATGGTATTCAGGAATATGAGAGCTTCGGCTGGATGAATGGACATAAAGTTATTTATATAGTACCCAAAAGAGCAGAGATTATAGAACTAAAGTACAGGGAAACATCATATAATACCGATTTTGTAGGTTCCTTTAAATGTAATGATGAGTTCTTTAATCGTTTTTGGGAAAAAGCACGACGTACATTGTTAGTGACAATGCGTGACACTTATATGGATTGTCCTGATAGAGAGCGTTCGCAGTGGTGGGGAGATGCAGTAAATGAAAGCGGTGAAACGTTTTATGCTTTGTGTCCGCAAAGCCATTTATTGACTAAAAAAGGTATGTATGAGTTGATAGGTTGGCAGCAGGAAGATGGAACTCTTTATTCTCCTATACCTTCTTCTAACTGGAATAAAGAGCTTCCAGGACAGATGCTAGCAAGTATTGGATATTATGGCTTTTGGAATTATTATCTTCATACAGGAGACTTACAAACAATAAAAAATTTGTATGGTGGTGTTAATAAGTATCTAAATATATGGGAAAAGAATCCAGATGGTACGGTAAAAGTACGTCAGACAGCTTGGGTATGGGGCGATTGGGGTACAAATATTGATAAAGAAGCCTTGTTTAATGCTTGGTATTACATAGCACTGAAAGGGGCTCAAAAAATGGCTGTAGCATTGGGATATGATAAAGACGGTACGTCTTTATCTAATCAAATGGCGGAATTTAAACAAGCATATAATGAAAAGTTCTGGAATGGAAAAGTATACAGAAGTCCTTCTTATACAGAAGATACTGATGATAGAGTACATGCATTGGCTGTTGTAAGTGGATTAGCCGATAGCAAACAGTTTCCATCTATCTTTAAAGTTTTTCAGACAAAAGAATATGCTAGTCCTTATATGGAGAAGTATGTTACGGAAGCATTATTTCTTATGGGGAAAGGAGAATATGGGCTACAGCGTATGAAGAAAAGATTTAAGGAGATGGTTGAAGATCCACAATGTAGTACATTATATGAAGGATGGGGTATTGGTGAAAATGGGTATGGAGGTGGTTCTAGTAATCATGCTTGGAGTGGTGGAGGCTTAACTGTTCTAGCTCAGTATGTATGTGGGGTTTTACCTATTGAACCAGGTTATAGTAAATTTATGGTTAAGCCTATTTTTGCGGGACTTAATAATGTTGCCTTAACGATGGAATGTGTAAAAGGTAAGATTAAAGTATCATGGGAGAAGAATAGACAAAATCTAGTTTTGAAAATATCTGTACCACTTAATACACAAGGGTTGATTGTAGTCCCTAAAAATAAAATAAAATTAATTACGTGTAATGGAAAAGATGTTTGGACTAAATACGGAGTTTCGAATATCTCGGAAATTCGCTGTTTAGGAGTGCATGATGAGAATATAGAATTCTTGGTAAATGGAGGGGATTATTTGTTTAATTGTAACGAATAATTCGATAGATATGATGTATTTGTTAAATGATAGCTTTGAATTATGAAAAAATATCTTTTATTACTATTGCTTTTGAGCAATATGTATGATAGTTGGTCATTGGGTATAAGTGGGAACATGTCAGAGAAACAGCAAGTTAATATGATTGATAACGGTAAGGCATTAGTTAATCCAGATATGGGGTGGACTATGCATTTTTATTCAAATGTATTAGCTAATTATGGATCGAAATTGGAGCCTAGTGATGTTATAGAATATTTCCCAGGGGTAAGTACTGTGTATTTACGAATTCCTTGGTCATTTGTAGAGCCGGAAGAGGGTAAGTTTAATTGGGAAATTTTAGATACTCCAGCTCAACGATGGATACAGAGTGGAAAGAAGGTCGCATTTAGAATAACATCAACAGAAAATTGGACACGGCAAGGAACTCCACAATGGGTTTTTGATGCAGGTGCAAAATATTATGAAGTTAATGGATTTTTAGAGCCGGAATATGATGATCCTATATTTCTTCAGAAACTAGAAGGTTTTCTTATGAAAATGGCAGAACGGTATGATAATAATCCTAATGTGGCTTTTATAGATATTGGTCATTTTGGTATGTGGGGAGAGGGGCATACCGTGATAACTACTCCTCTTCATGGTCATTCATGGGGTATTGAAACCCAAAAAAAATATATAGATTTGTATTGTAAATATTTTAAGCATGTCCAATTGTGTATTTCGGATGATTTTGCAGGGCATGATTTGAAGGGACATTATTTCCCAATTATGAATTATGCTTTGTCGCGTGGGGTCACTATGCGTGATGATAGTATATTAGTACAGCCTGAGCCAAGATGTTGGTATCATAATGAAATGGCGCAATATTTTTGGCCGATAATGCCTGTGATTTTGGAACATGAGCATTATGGGGGATCTGTACAGAGAAAAGCTTGGGATAAAAGCTTATTATTAAAAGCAGTAGAAGAGTATCATGCTTCTTATTTGTCTGTTCATTGGTGGCCGGATATATTGTTGAGGGAAAATAAAGATGTTATAGAAAAGATAAATCTTCGTTTAGGGTACCGTATTCAGGTCCCTCATATAGAGTGGCCTAAAAAAGTAAGCAAAAATCAGCCTTTTATTATTAAATCTAGTTGGAAAAATTCTGGGGTTGCTCCTTGTTATCCTGGTGGATACCCTTGTTTTACGTTAAAAGATTCAAAAGGTGGAATTGTGTCTGTTTTAGTTGACGATTCATTTAATGTTCGGAATCTTTCAGTAGATGCTCCTGGTCAGGCTCAAGATAAACTGTTAGAATCAGAATGTGTAATAGCTAAGGAGGTGGGGTTGCAATTGGGAGAAGCTGGAAAGTCATTTTCACGTACATGTCTTCCTGGTACTTATGAACTTTATATCTCTGTTGGTACCCTTGATGGGACTCCTGTCTTGGAATTGCCTTATGAAGGTTCAGACTCTCATAAGCGATATAAATTAGGAAAGATAATTATAGAACAAGATTGATTTGTAATTTGTATGTATACCATCATGTTCCTTAAAATTGGGATAAGTTAAGCGGTAATCAAATACTTTTGGGAAATTAGTTCTTTTGATATCATTGCGATTAAGTTTTATCGGACAGGTCTCTTAAATGTGTTTTGTTAATTAATAAAATGTAGAGAATTTGTAAGATCTTATAAGTCGTGTGTCTAAGTTGCATATTAAGTCCGTTTATTTCCTAATACTACTTAATTATGACATACTTCAATTGTTCAAAAGAACTGTTTTCCCGTTTTGAAGGATTATTTAATAATATAAATTTTAATTTTTATTCTTATGAGAATTAAAATATTTAGAATCATTTTATCTACCTTTTGTATTGGATTTATTTTGATCTCTTGTGGCAAATCTTCAAAAGAGGTCTTTCGTATAGATTCTCTTAATGATTCATGTTGGCAATCTTCATTATGGATATCTGTTGCTAATGCGCCTGTTGTTAAAGAAAAGGTGTATGATGGTACCCGTGCAGCAGATGGTGCCAGTTGGTTCATGTCTACAGTTAAAAATGATAAGAAAGTTAGTCGTGCATTGTGGATGACAACGGGATTAGGTGTATATGAAATATATGTTAATGGGAAACTGGTAGGTGATGAAATATTAAAACCTGGTTTTACTCATCATGAAAAGACCAAACTTTCTTTTACTTATGATGTGACTGGTTTCTTTAAAACAGCTTCAGGTGATGAAAATGTTCTTTCTGCTCAAGTCACTCCTGGATGGTGGGCTGATAAGATAATTACTCCTGGAGGGCATGATGGTATGATTGGAAAAAAATGTGCCTTTCGGGGAGTTCTTGAATTGATTTATACAGATGGTTCGAAAGAATTGTATGGTACTAATATAGAAGATTGGAAAGCTGGAATTGCAGGCCCTGTAACTCATGCTGCCATTTTTGATGGTGAAGAATATGATGCACGTATTCCTCTTGGATATGAAACTCCTGAGAAATTGAGTACACCAGAGGTCAATAATGAATTTAAAGGAGAAATATTTCCTTCAGATGGTGCTGAAGTTTATTTCCGCCAAGATTTATCTTTAGCTCCAGTTAATGCATATATCTGGGAAAGTGTTGAAGGTAAAAATGAAAATGATTTTGGTAAGATAGTCATAAAGAGGAAATATAATGCAGGAGAGCCTATGGAGATAAATCCAGGAGAGAATCTTGTCATAGATTTCGGGCAAAATACTGCTGCAGTTCCTTCGTTTATTTTTAGTGCAGCAGAAGGGACAGTATTAAATTGTGTTACGTCAGAATTATTGAATGATGGTAATGGGGCTAAAGACCGTGGAATGGATGGCCCTGAAGGTAGTGTTCATCGTCTTAATCTTAGGATTCCAGAAACAGGGATGAAACTTAAATATATTTTTGCAAATTCAGAAGGAGATGTTAACTATACACCACGCTGCACTTTCTTTGGTTATCGGTTCATTTCAATAAATGTTTCAGATAAAGTAGTGATAAAAGATGTAAAATCTTTACCCGTAACTTCTATTTCAAAAGAAATGGAGATTGGATGTATAAAGACAGGAAATGAACTTGTAAATAAACTGATTTCAAATACTCTTTGGGGGCAACGTTCAAATTATCTTTCTATACCTACCGATTGTCCTCAACGTAACGAACGTTTAGGTTGGACAGCGGATACTCAGGTTTTTGCCGAAACAGGATCATTCTTTGCTAATACTTCATCTTTTTTCCATAAATGGATGAGAGATTTAATAGATAGTCAAGGTGAAACTGGAGGTTTTCCTGGGGTCGCTCCATTGAGCCAGTATGGTAATGATATGACACGCCTTGGATGGTCAGATGCGGGAGTAATTGTACCTTGGACTATCTGGAAACAGTTTGGAGACGAGGAAATTGTAGAGCAGTCTTGGAATGCTATGGAAAAGTACATGTCTCATATAAATGAAACACGATATGATCATAATACGCTGATAGGTGAGAATGGTAATTATCAATGGGCAGACTGGTTGAGTTATGAGCCATTGGAAACCTGTGGAGGAGGTGCTTTTGATCAGAATAGTCCATTGCCTGAAGCTATAGAATATTGGAACTATTTAAGTGCTTCATATTGGTTGCTTGATGCAAGTATGATGCGTGATATGGCTATTGGAACAGGACGAGATGCTTCTAGATATGAAGCAATGATATTAAATGCAAAAAACTATATAAGGGATAAGTTCTTTACTCTTGAAGGAAAATTCAAAACCGATATTTTGAATACGATGCAGACACCTGCATTGTTTGCTCTTAAGAATGGAATTTTTGAAGGAAAAATAAAAGACGATATAATATTCCGATTAAGAGAAAATTTTGAGAAGCATGGAAATTGTCTTCAGACGGACTTTTTAGGCACTTCAATACTTATGCCGACATTGACAGAAAACGGTATGTCGGATATTGCTTGGAATTTATTATTCCAGAGAAAAAATCCAAGTTGGCTTTATTCAATAGACAATGGTGCTACAACTATTTGGGAGAGATGGAACAGTTATATGTTTGATCAAGGAATGGGGCCTCGAGGAATGAATAGTTTCAATCATTATGCATACGGTGTAGTATGTGAATGGATTTGGGAAACGGCTGCAGGTATATCGTCAGATCCTGTCAATCCTGGTTTTAAACATATAATAATGAAACCAATACCAGATAAAAGATTAGGCTCTATAGAAGCGGTTTATAATTCGGTTTCCGGTACTATAAAAAGTTCATGGAGATATGAAGGTGATAAATGGATATGGGAATTTTCAATTCCAGATGGTTGCACTGCTTCTGTAACTATTCCGGGAGAAAGTGAGTCAAGGGAATACATTTCTGGAGATTATAAAATAGTCCGTTGATGTTTTATAATATTTCCCATTACTTAAATTTCATCATGCGACTATATAAAAGGGATTTCAGTAAATATCTCTAACAATAAAATGGCATATGAAGATAATAGACCATAATTATTTCATATGCCATTATTTATTGTGATTTCTTAGTTTTTTCTTGAATAATCTAGATTGTCCGTAATTTTTCCTTAATTTTCCTTGCTCTTTCGCTGTACAATGCGGGCACCGGCAGGTACACTTTCCGTCACCCAGATGTTACCTCCAATGGTAGCTCCTTCACCGATGGTGATGCGTCCTAAAATGGTGGCATTGGAGTAGACAATCACATTGTCTTCCAGTATCGGGTGGCGTGGAATACCCTTGATGGGGTTTCCCTGTTCGTCGCAAGGGAAACTCTTGGCACCCAATGTAACACCCTGGTACAGTTTCACGTGATTACCGATGATGCAGGTCGCACCGATTACGACACCCGTACCGTGGTCAATGGTAAAATGATGTCCGATTTGCGCACCCGGATGGATGTCGATTCCGGTTTCGGAGTGAGCCATTTCCGTGATGATACGCGGAATAAGAGGCACGTTGAGCCGGTGAAGCTCGTGGGCAATCCGGTAGTTGGTCACTGCACGGATGACGGGGTAACAGCAGATGATTTCACCAAAGCAGGTGGCAGCCGGGTCACCATAGTATGCAGCTTCTACATCGGTAGCCAAAATCCGTCGGATTTCCGGCAGACGGCTGATAAATTCTGCTGCTAATTGGGTAGCTGTAGCACGACAAGGCGACTGACAGTCACACTGACCTGAATTTTCCACCCCGAAGCACAGTCCGGCCTGTATCTGCTCAATAAGCAGAGAGAACAGTTCTTCAATATTGACACCAATGTGGTAATTGATGGTCTGGCTGTTGATGGTAGAATTGCCAAAGTAGCCGGGGAACAAGATGGCACGTGACAGTTCTACGATGCGTTCCAGTGATTTTCCGGAAGGAAGCGGCTCACCTTCTCTGTGCTGATGGAACAGCCCACGGTAAGATTGGCTGTCGGAAAGTTCGTCAACAGCCTTTGTCAGTATATGTGTGTAATCAATTGGGCTCATAAGCATTCCTTTTTGATAATTGGCAAAAGTAACTATATTTTGTGATGAATCCAATAAAATCTTATTTTTGTAGAAAAATCAGAATGGTATGGTAGTAAACAAGAAAAATCCGTTTGCTTTCAAGGCAAAACAGAGCAATAAGAAAAAGACAAGTGGAAAACGGGTGGGAAAGTCCCGTCCGGAGAAAGCGAATAACCAGTTAAACCGCAGGGTGAAATAATAAAAATCCCCGCTTCCTTGTAGAAAGTTTTTGTTTTCTAAAAAGAAGCGGGGAAATAATTTATTTAAACGCGGTTCGTCAAGCTTCAGCCAATACGAAATCCAGCTGTTTCTTAGCCAGGTTAGCACGGGCTACCTTAATCTTAATCGGGTCGCCGAGACTGAATTTCTGGTGATGACGACGTCCGATGAGGCAGTAGTTCTTTTCGTCGAACTCGTAGAAATCGTTGCCCAGGTCGCGCATGGCAATCATACCTTCGCACTTGTTTTCGTTGATTTCTACGTAGAGTCCCCATTCTGTGACACCGGAAATTACACCATCGTACACTTCTCCGATACGTTCACCCATAAATTCCACCTGTTTGTATTTCACGGATGCACGTTCTGCACTGGCTGCAGTCTGCTCCATTGCCGAACTGTGTTCACAGAGAGTTTCATACTTGTCGGCTTGTGCGCTTCGTCCTCCTGCCAGGTAACGGGTAAGCAGGCGGTGTACCATCAAGTCCGGATAACGGCGGATAGGAGAGGTGAAGTGCGTGTAGTAATCGAATGCCAGTCCGTAGTGTCCGATGTTATAAATCGAATAGCGTGCTTTCTGCATGGCGCGTAAAGACACTGTTTCTATCAGGTTCTGTTCTTTCTTTCCTTCAATTTCGCCTAACAAATGATTGATAGACTTGGATACTTCAGCTTTGCTACCTCCTGTGCGGATTTTGTAACCGAAGCGGGCGATAAACTGATTCAGGTTATCCAGCTTGTCAGGGTCGGGCAGGTCGTGGATACGATAAGGAAGTACCTTCGGTTTTTTGTTCTTAGGAACTTTTCCTACGTATTCTGCCACCGTCTTGTTGGCTAACAGCATGAATTCTTCAATCAGCTTGTTGGCTTCTTTAGACACCTTGAAGTATACGCTGAGCGGTTTACCCGTCTCGTCAATTTCAAATTTTACCTCACAGCGGTCAAAGTTGATAGAGCCGGCGGCCATTCGTTTTTCTCGCAGAATCTGTGCCAGACGATTCAGTTGAAGTACCTCTTCCTTGTAGTCACCTTCCCCTGTTTCAATGATTTGCTGTGCTTCTTCGTACGTGAACCGACGGTTGGATTTGATTACCGTATGACGGATGCGGTAGTTCTTCACTTCCGCCTTTTCATTCATTTCGAAAATGACAGAGTAAGCCAGTTTTTCTTCATCAGGACGCAGGGAGCAAATAAAGTTGCACAAACGTTCCGGCAGCATCGGGATGGTACGGTCTACCAGATAGACAGAAGTCGCACGTTTGGCCGCTTCCTTGTCGATGATGCTTCCCTCTTTTACATAGTGAGATACGTCCGCAATATGCACACCCACTTCCCATAAGCCGGGTTTCAGGGTGCGGATGGACAACGCATCGTCAAAGTCTTTGGCATCTTTCGGGTCGATGGTGAACGTCACGACATCACGGAAATCTTCCCGTTCGGCATAATCTTCCGGCGTGATGTCGGCCGACAGTTTCTCTGCTGCAGCTTCTACTGCCTGCGGATATACGTACGGCAATCCGTATTCAGCCAGAATAGCGTGCATTTCAGTGGTGTTGTCACCCGCTTTTCCGAGGATGTCGATCACTTCGCCAAACGGATTCTTTGCTTCTTCCGGCCATTCGGTAATGCGGACAATAGCCTTATCACCGTTCTTTCCGCCTTTCAGCTTGTCTTTCGGGATAAAGATGTCGTTAGCCAGAGTACTGGTCTCCGTAAGCAGGAACGCATAATTCTTGCTGACTTTCAATACACCGACAAAGGTTTCGTTGGCGTGCTCCAGAATCTCGATTACCTGTGCTTCCAGCTGATGCTTTTTACGTTTGGCACACAAGGCAACTTTCACCTTGTCATTGTTCATTGCATGAGCAGAGTTACGTTCCGCAATGAAAATGGGTTCTCCTCCCTCTTCAGGAATAAACGAGTTCTTTCCATTGCTTTTACGTACGAAGATTCCGGTCAGAATCTGTCCTTTGTCATTGATTTTATAGCGCCCTTTTTCGATTTCAATCAGGAAGTTGTCTTCCAACATTTCTTCCACTACATCGATGCAGAGCATTTTTCCCGGATGGGTTGTAAGTTTTAGAGCTTGGAACAACTGCTTGAGGCTGAATGCTTCATTCGGCTTTGTACGGAAATAGTTGAGCAGTATCTCTACGAGCTCTTTTTTCTTCAGGTGCTTTCCGCCTTTCTTTTCTTTTTTCTTTTTAGCCATGTTGTTTTGTTTTAAATCAACAGCTCTCTGCTGTTGATAAGATTATCTTTATACAAAGAAAGTGATTTCCGGGGAATAAACGTGGTTTTTTCTGTTAAGATGCTGAAAAACTATTATCTTTGCCACATTCTTTTTACAAAAGTAAGATATGAATGAGATTGGAACATCCGTTCGTGAACGTGAGATTTACAAGGTAACCCTGGTGGGTAGTCTGGTCAATATTCTGCTGGTGGCCTGTAAGTTTGCGGCAGGCTTCTGGGGTAAGAGTGCGGCGATGATTGCCGATGCGGTGCACTCTTTGTCGGATTTGATAACGGACTTGATTGTCATCGTGTTTGTGCGTATTTCCAGCAAACCGGAAGATAAGGGACATGATTACGGACATGGAAAGTATGAAACACTGGCTACGCTGTTGATTGGAGCGGCTTTGCTGGCTGTAGGCGTAGGAATTTGCTGGAGTGGAATAGAATCAATCATCAGTTTTGCAAAAGGAGAGGCATTACAGTCGCCCGGCTGGATTGCACTGGCCGCTGCCATTGTATCCGTAGTATCGAAAGAAATCTTGTTTCATTACACCCGTCTGGTGGGAAAACGCTGTAATAGTCCGGCCGTGATAGCCAATGCCTGGCATCATCGCAGCGATGCATTTTCTTCTATCGGTACGGCCGTAGGTATTGGAGGAGCTATCTTGTTGGGAGAAAGCTGGCGTGTGCTCGACCCTCTGGCGGCAGTGATTGTCAGTTTCTTTATTGTGCAGGTGGCCGTGAAGCAGCTGAAGGCTTGTATTGATGAACTATTGGAACGCTCGTTGCCCGATGATATAGAGCAGGAAATTACGCAGACGGTATTGTCACTGGACGGTGTGTCGCAGCCGCATCATTTGCGTACCCGCCGTATTGGAAGTCATTATGCGATAGACATGCACGTGCGGATGGACGGAAGTATCTCGCTGCATGAGGCACATGAAAAGGCTACTGCCATTGAGCAGAAGTTGCGGGATACTTTTGGAGAGGATACCTACATCAGTATCCATGTAGAACCGGAAAAATAAGTTTATGGAGAAAAAAATATTAGTCACCGGTGCCAGTGGGTTCATCGGGAGCTTTTTGGTGGAAGGTGCGCTGGAGCGTGGCATGCAGGTGTGGGCCGGTGTGCGGAAGAGCAGCAGCCGGAAATATTTGCAGGATTCACGTATCCATTTTGCCGTACTGGATTTTACTGATTCCGACCGTCTGGCCAGTCAGTTGGAGGAACAGAAACGCCAGCATGGGAAATGGGATTACATTATTCATTGTGCAGGGGTGACCAAATGCCTGGACAAGGCCGATTTTGAAATCGGGAATTACTGGGCTACCCGACATTTTATTGAGACCCTGAAGCGATTAGACATGCTTCCCGTGAACTTTATTTACATAAGTTCGTTAAGTATATTTGGACCGATTCGGGAAAAAGACTATTCATCCATTTGTGAAACGGACACTCCCCGACCTAATACAGCGTATGGGCTGAGTAAACTGCATACCGAGGAATATTTGAAATCCCTCACCAATTTCCCGTATGTGATTTTCCGTCCGACGGGAGTTTACGGTCCACGGGAACGCGATTATTTCCTGATGGCGAAGTCCGTGCAGCAGCATGTGGATTTTGCAGCAGGTTTCAAACGTCAGGATATTACGTTTGTGTTTGTGAAGGACTTGGTACAGGCCATTTATCTGGCTATTGAAAAAAATGTCACAGGCCGCGCTTATTTTGTGAGCGACGGAAAGGTATACAGTAGTCATACGTTTTCCGACTTGATTCGGAAAGAATTGGGAAATCCGTGGATGCTTCGTTTCGTCTGTCCGTTGTTCCTTTTGAAAGCCATTTCCTTTGTGGCAGAGAATGTAGGACGAATACTCCGTAAGACGAGTACACTGAATTGTGATAAATACCGTATTATGAAACAGCGCAACTGGCGGTGCGACATCTCACCGCTGGAAAAGGAATTAGGATATGTTCCCGAATATCCGTTGGAAAGAGGAGTAAAAGAAATCATTGCCTGGTATAAAAAAGAAGGATGGCTATAGAACTGAAGTTATTTGAACGAGTAGAAAGTGGAAAGGGCTTGTTTGCTGTAGAAAGCATTAGTTTGATTTACAATGCACTGACCACTATTTTGATTTTGCTTTTGTATCCCCGGATGGATCATCCCGGGATGATGTTGCTGGAGCGTCTGGGCATTGTGGTCCTGACGTTCGTACTGATATATTTGTATCAGGCATTCCCCTGTCGTTTGACGGCTTTTATCCGTATGGTCGTGCAAATGTCATTGTTGGCATACTGGTATCCGGATACGTTTGAATTTAACCGCTTGTTCCCGAACCTGGATTACGTGTTTGCTTCTGCCGAACAGGCTATTTTTCATTGCCAGCCTTCGGTGGAATTTAGCAAGCTGTGTCCTTCCATGTGGTTCAGTGAGCCTTTCAATATGGGGTATTTCTTTTACTATCCCATGATGCTGATTGTGGTGGTATATTATTTCTTGACTCGTTTTGAATGGTTTGAGAAAATTTGCTTCGTACTGGTCACTTCTTTCTTCATTTACTATTTGTTTTACATTCTGGTGCCGGTGGCCGGACCGCAATTCTATTTCCCTGCCATTGGAATGGATAAAGTAAACGCTTGTGATTTTCCGGCAATAGGAGATTATTTTAATGACAATACTTTCTTGCTTCCTGGTCCGGGATATGAACACGGATTCTTCTATAATCTGGTAGAAGCTTCACAGGAAGTAGGTGAACGTCCTACGGCTGCTTTCCCCAGTTCACATGTGGGAATCTCTACGATTGTGATGATTATGGCCTGGCGTGTGAACCGAAAATTGGCCTACATTCTGTTCCCGTTCTATGTGTTGCTGTGCTGTGCCACGGTGTATATTCAGGCGCACTACCTGATTGATTCGCTGGTAGGACTTATTACCGCTTTCTTCGTCTATCAGCTGGCCACGCTGATGTATAAGCGCTGGTTTATTTCCCCGGTCTTTAAACGAATGTATTAAAAAAATCGGTAAGGATTATTCCTTACCGAAAGTAGCTTCTATATGGTCTAATATGCCATTCAGTTCATTTAATGTTTCTGCGCGAAGCATGGCAATGCGTGTGTCCTTGAAATTTGGAATCCCTTTGAAGAGAGGAGATGCGGCTAAGTGACGGCGTACGTGCAGGATACCTCTGCGTTCATCCAGCAGGTTTACACTGTCGAGCACTTCCTGACGCAATACATCCATCCGCCATTTGAAAGAAAGAGGCGGCAACTCTTCACCTGTTTCCAGATAATGTTTTACTTCCTTGAAAATCCAGGGACGTCCGAAACTGGCTCGTCCAATCATGATGGCATCTACTCCATATTGTTCAAAACACTCTTTGGCACGTTGTGGAGTAGTGATGTCACCGTTTCCGATAATGGGGATATGCATTCTCGGATTTTTCTTGACTTCTCCAATCAGGGTCCAGTCGGCTTCACCGGTATACATCTGTGCACGGGTACGTCCGTGGATGGTCAGAGCTTCAATTCCGCAGTCCTGTAATTGTTCCGCCAGTTCTACGATAATCTTGTGTTCTGCATCCCATCCTAGGCGAGTTTTCACGGTAACTGGAATCTTTACGGCATCTACTACCGCACGGGTTATTTCGAGCATTTTAGGTACGTTCTGCAGCATGCCGGAACCGGCGCCTTTTCCTGCCACCCGTTTTACCGGGCAACCGAAGTTCAGGTCTAATATATCAGGCTTGGCCTGTTCTACGATGCGGGCTGCTTCCACCATGGTATCCGTATCCTTTCCGTAAATCTGAATGGCTACCGGACGTTCCTTTTCACTGATGTTCAGTTTCAGCATGGTCTTCCCTACCGAACGAATCAGGGCATCGCTCGATACAAATTCCGTGTACACCATGTCGGCACCAAACTGCTTGCACATCAGGCGGAATGCAGGGTCGGTGACGTCTTCCATCGGTGCCAGTAATACTGGCTTTTCTCCTAAATCTATGTTTCTAATTTTCATTGCCTTGATATTGTCGCGCAAAGGTAGTGAAATTTTATTATATCCTGAAAAAACGCTACCTTTGCACCGTAATATTACAATCACGGAAATGAGTTATACAATCAAAGATTTTGAAATCATGGCACCCGTGGGCTCACGTGAGTCATTGGCGGCTGCCCTTCATGCCGGAGCTGATTCTATTTATTTCGGTATTGAAAGCTTGAACATGCGTGCGCGTTCGGCGAGCACTTTTACTATAGACGATTTGCGTGAAATCGCCAAGATATGCGATGAACATGGAGTAAAGAGTTACCTGACCATTAATACTATTATTTACGACGAGGATATTACCTTGATGCGTAAAATAGTGGATGCGGCAAAAGAAGCAGGTATCAGTGCGGTTATTGCGGCCGATGTAGCAGTCATGGCTTATTGTAATGAAGTAGGACAGGAGATACACCTTTCTACTCAGTTGAACATCAGTAACGCAGAAGCATTGAAATTTTATTCACGCTTTGCCGATGTGGTGGTACTGGCGCGTGAACTGAACCTGAAACAGGTACGTAAGATTTACGATGCCATTCAGGAACAGCAAATCAAGGGTCCGATGGGTGAGCTGGTGCGCATCGAAATGTTCTGCCATGGAGCTTTGTGTATGGCAGTTTCCGGGAAGTGCTATTTGAGCCTGAACGAGCTGAATGCTTCGGCCAACCGCGGAGCTTGCATGCAGGTATGCCGTCGTGCATATACGGTGAAGGATAAGGAAAGTGACATTGAACTGGAAGTGGATAACCAGTACATCATGTCGCCGAAAGACTTGAAAACCATTCATTTTATGGACGAGATGATTGAAGCGGGTGTACGGGTATTCAAGATTGAAGGTCGTGCTCGTGGACCTGAGTATGTACGTACAGTAGTAGAATGCTACAAGGAAGCTATCCAGTCGTACATTGATGGTACATTCTCCGATGAAAAGGTAGCCAACTGGGATGAACGTCTGAAGACGGTATTCAATCGTGGTTTCTGGAACGGTTATTATTTAGGACAGCGCTTAGGTGAATGGAGCAAGAACTACGGTTCGGAAGCGACGGAGCGTAAGGTATATGCCGGACGTGGAATCAAGTACTTCTCTAATATTGGAGTAGCTGAATTCCTGATCGAAGCTTCAGAAATTAAAGTCGGCGATAAATTGTTGATTACCGGTCCTACTACTGGTGCCATGTATGTCACCTTGGATGAAGCTCGCGTAGACTTGAAGCCGGTGGATGTGGTGAAGAAGGGTGTGCACGTGTCATTTAAAGTGCCCGACCGTATCCGTCCCAGCGATCGTCTGTACCGCATGGTGCCCGCCGAAGAATTGAAGGCAAAACGGAAAGAGTAAGTTTATTTGAAGAATAACGATAGTATCCTGTCAGGGCTTCTAAAAAGGAGTCTTGGCAGGATTTTTTATGAGAATAGGATATAAACACCTCGGTTAATTATTTGTTGAAAGACTTGTGAATATGCTTGTTGATATTCTATCTTATTGTTGATTATCAGTGTAATATGGAAATTAACAGGTTGTGGATTACTTGTGAATAATAAATAAGTCCCTTCTGGATAGCTTGCTTGTTCTCATAATTATTTTACATTTGCACTCCAGAACTTAAAATCTCATGTAATATGAAAAAGATATATGTAAAAGAGTGGATGTTATTTCAACCATACGAACGACAGGATGAAGTAGATACGTACTATGTAAACGTTGCCAATCAGATAGCTGCATGTTTAAAGGATTTTGTTGGAGGACGTTATCCAGAACATTCAGTGCATGGAATTGCCATTTATTTGACGCTCTGGTTTCAGGATGTGATTTCACAGACCGGAATTTGGCAAGCATTCTCTGAAGAATGCCGTAAGCGGTATGGCTGCCTTGTTCCCTTCATGACTTCGGAAAAAGAAAAAGACTATTATCCGGGAGAAGTGAATCCGGAAGATTTGCAGTTTCTGTTATGGCATTATCTTCAATGCATGGAGAAGCAGGCTGGTGGCGTATTGAATCCGGAAAATCCGGTTTTTGAGGAACTGGCTAATCAGATCTATGATTATTTGTCGGAAGAGTTTCAAGTAGCTCCAGAGAATGAGCGGTTGCATGCGATGTTATATGGGGAGGCTTTTGGAGAAAACGATTACATGCGTTATCGTAGTGTGCTGGAGTGGTTCCACTTCTGCAGTTATGTAGGTTTTGAAAACCGAGGTGAATATCAGAGAGTGGTAGATACGGTTGCACGAATGGGACAGAATGTTAATCCACATATTTTGTCGTACGATGTAAAGCAGAACATTCTGTTTGAAGGACGCAAGAACTTACTTTCCTTGACATCAGTCGAATGGTTGGCTTTGATAGGAAAGAGTCATCCTGAAACAGCTTTGTGGGCGGAAGTAAAAGCTCTTCCTCAGGAAATGTATCTTTATGAAGGGGAAGATGAAAAATTCCTGTTTGTAAAAGATTTGTCAAAGAAAGAAGGAGAACAGCTGGGTATTCGGAAAGATTCTTTGAATATGGATTCCTTGAAAGGTCGTAAAGAAGGAGTAACCATATTAAGTTGCCGGCTGGTTCAGTATGGAGGATACTGGTGGCAAGACGGTATGCTGGTTGTATCCGATTTCCAGGAGAAAGTGAAGGAAGAGATTGACCAGCGAATTGCCGCACGTGAGGGCATTAAGAAAACATTCGATGAGTTTATGGAAGCATCCGGTGGCAAGCAATTTGTGTTCTGCAAATCAGAAGAAGAAGTGCAGGATTTCCTTTCTCAGAAATTGGGATATAAGAATAATGAAGGAATGGAGTTGCCGAAGATGGACGCGGCACACGGATTGGTGCTGATGGTTTCTCCACATACCGGCATACATGTTCAAATGCAATTGTGTGAATGTATCTCCTCACCGGATAATACATTCTATGATGCTGAAGCAGCCAAGAAGCAGGCTGCCATGTTTATATTGAATCCCAATGTGATACCTTACGATTTGAGTTGTGCCTTGCAGGATGCCGATATGCTTCCGGATGCTTGTCTGAACAGTGCGTTGGGCGAGGAACATGGACGGGAAACAATGAAGAGAAACGCATGTTTCTTTACAGATTATTTCTTTGAAAAATGCAGAGAGAAGGATTGTTGATTATTCAATAATCCCTCCTCCTAATACAATATTACCCCGATAAAATGCAGCTGCCTGTCCGCTGGCAATAGAGGCCAGCGGCTCATGCAGTTGTATATGCAGTCGCTGGTCATCCAGTAAGGTGACAGTGCATCGGTTGGCTTGTTTCCGGTAGCGTATTTTGACAATGACATCTTCGTGTCCAAGCACTACATCGGGATTGATAAGGTTCCAGTGTGTGAGGTACATCTCATTTTTTTCCAGTGCTTGCAGATTGTCGCTGATAATTACCTTATTTTCCTGCGGAATGATTTCCTTGACAAAGAGCGCTTTGTTCAGGTGAATTCCCAATCCTCTTCGCTGCCCGATGGTGTAAAACGGATAACCCTCATGTTTCCCGATTTTCTGTCCTTGCTCATCATAAAAGTTCCCAGGAATGATTTCACCTTCGGGTGCATGAGTTTTCAGGAAGGTACGGTAATCCATCGGGCAGAAACATACACCTAAACTGTCACGTTTCTTGGCGGCTTTCAGAAATCCGCGTGCGGCGGCGATTTCGCGTACACGGGTCTTGGTCAGTTCGCCCATAGGGAGGCACATTCTCTCCAAAATGGATTGTGGAAGTCCCCATAAGAAGAAAGACTGGTCTTTATCTGCATCATTTCCGCAGGTAATGTACCAGTATCCATCTATTTTTTGTTTGTTGACGTAGTGCCCGGTGGCCAGATGGTAAATATCTTTTTCGTCTGCTACCTGTTGCAGCAAGGGCCATTTCAGGTAGTTGTTGCAGAGTGTGCAGGGCACGGGGGTACGTCCGGCCATGTATTCCTGAATAAAATAGCGTATGATTTTTTCCTGAAACATTTCCCGTGCATCGTAAATCAGATGAGGTATGCCTAGCGTACGGCATAGGTCACGTGCATCGTCCAGGTATTCTGTATTTCCATCTTTCTCATAAAAACGAAAGGTGATGCCGGTCACTTCGTAGCCTGCATCTTGCAATAGAAGGGCGGCAACCGAACTGTCGGTGCCGCCACTCATTCCCAATAGAACTTTGTTATTTTCTTTCATCGGGACAAAGTTACTCTTTTCTCAGTTCCGGCAATTTGATTTCTGCAATTTCTGCACTTCCATTAGTTATCAGGATACGCAGGTCACTGCCTCCTGTCTTGTTGAACCGAATAGTTTCTTCCTGATTGGGAGTAACTTCTCCGCGTTGTACCGGAAGGAATTGTCCGCCTCCGCTGGAAATCTGAATCTCGTAGTGTGTGCCGGTTTCTGCATTCTTCCAGGCTACATTGATACGGTCTACTTTGGCGTTCTCTGCCAGTTCGAAGGATATGTATTCCCCTTTTTCACCTTTCCAGGTAGTGGAATAGTCTCCGTCAACCACATGGAGGATATGGCTCTTGTTTTTGCTGGCACTGATAAAGTCACGCGGGTCCGATTCTATTATTTCATTAGCGGATGCTTGTCCGTAAGCTCGAATTTCAAGTCCTTTTTTCAGTCGGATGTCTTCGGAAGAAGCCCCTATCATAATCTGGAACATACCAGGCTCTACGACCCAGTGATTGTCTTTGTTGAGTAGCTGGAAGTCACGTGGAAGTAACTGGAAACTGATCTCTTTGGTTTCACCCGGCTCCAAGTGTACGCGTTCGAAGCCGCGCAAGTTCTTTTCATACGTGGTCACACTGCTGACGACATCGCGTGTGTACAACTGTACCACTTCATCTCCGCTTCGTGTTCCGGTATTTTTAATTTTACAGGTCACGGTTACCGGCTCTTTGTCGGTAATGACAGGAGAGGAGAGTTGTAAGTTGCTGTATTCAAAAGTGGTATAGCTCAGTCCGTATCCGAACGGATAGAGTGGGCCGTTGATACGCGATTGATTACCCTTCACGCCAGGTGTTTGTCCGCCGTCTACTTGTGAAGCAGGCTTGGCCGGGAAGTTAAAAGGTATCTGACCTACGGTTTTAGGGAAGGTAACAGTCAGCTTGCCTCCCGGATTGTAATCTCCGAAGAGAGCTTCGGCAATAGCTGTTCCTCCTTGCGAACCAGGGTACCAGGCCTCCAGAATGGCCGGTACAAATTTATCTGCCCAATTGATACTGAGCGGACGACCGTTAATCAGTACCAGTACCACCGGTTTTCCAGTGGCTACTATGGCCTCCAAGAGTTGCTGCTGATGGCCAGGGAGATCCAGGCTGGTACGCGATTTGTTTTCTCCACAGGTGCGGATGCCTCCTCCCAGTACTACTACAGCTACGTCACTTTCTTTGACATTATCGACAGCTTTCTGAATCTCGGTTTTTTCCTCTGCGGTAAGTGGATAAGAAATGATTTCCGATTCCGGCCAGTTGGCATCTACGAGGTCACATCCTTTGGTATAGGTTACCTTTGTACCTTCCTTAACCTGTTGTTTGATACCTTCTAGTACGGTAGTTACTTCTACTGCTACGGGACCGTAGTGGGTAAGTGCAAAGGATGCTTCATCGGCATTCGGACCACATACGGCAATACGCTTGATTTGTGATTTGTCCAAAGGAAGCAGGTTATTTGCATTTTTCAACAGCACGAGCCCTTCGCGGGAAGCCTGTAAGGCAACTTGTTGATGTGCCTCGCTGTTGACTTCTTTATCAGCTAAAGCAAGGTCTGTCTGGTAAGGTGTGTCGAACAGACCTGTCAAGAATTTGACACGTAAGATATCTCTTACCCGGTTGTCAATGGTTTCCATACTGAGTTCTCCTTCTTGAATCAGCTCACGCAACGGGAGTACGTATGATTCTGGTGAACGGAACGTACAGCGTACGTTAAGTCCTGCTTCTACACTCTGGCGGACTGCCTCTTTCATGTCCTTTGCCGTTTTGTGTTTGCTGTAGAGATATTCCACCGCGTCACTGTCGGATACCACATAACCCCTAAATCCCATGGTGCCCCTTAGACGTTGTGTCAGCCAGTAGTAACTGCTTTGGATAGGAAATCCGTCATAATCATTGTAGGAACTCATCACTCCCAGGATACCAGCCTCCTGGATTACTCTTGTAAAAGGATAGGCATGTATGTTTTCTACCTCTCTCCATGACATTTGCGGGTCAACTCTTGCAAATCCTTCGCGAGCACCTTTGTTATTGCTATAGGCGATGAAGTGTTTGGCCGTAGAAGCTACCTGCATGTCGGTTTGAAGTCCCTTTCCCATGGCGATGCCCAGTTCTGTCACCAGATAAGGACTTTCTCCATAAACCTCTTCGTAGCGTCCCCAGCGTTGGTCACGGCCTACGTCCAGGATGGGGGCATATACGTTGGTGTACCCCAGTAAGCGGGCCTCTCGTCCTGTGATGTAACCTACCTGGCGTATCAGTTCCCTGTTCCAGGTGTGTCCGAGTGCCAGTTGGGTTGGGAAATTGGTTGCAATATAGTTTTCTACTCCCCGGATACCTTCATTGGTAAAGTCAGCCGGTATACCCAGGCGTGTTTCTTCTACAAAAAAGCGTTGTACTTCGTTCAGTGCCCAGGCATGATTCGAAGCCGGCCATACCAGTTCATTCTGCATTGGAGGAACACCCCATCCTCGGAACGCATTCAGATGCTCATCGATAGCTCCGATACCGTCTTTCCATAACTGGTTTTAAAACTCTTTGATACCCATAAAGCGTGACCATCTGGCAGGTCTTTTCCTCTACGGTCATCTGGGAAAGCAAGTCTTCAATTCGTTCGTTTAATGGCGCTTTAGGATCCTCGTAAATATCTTTCCGGCCGTTTTTGTTGAAGTCAATCCATTCTTTATGGTACATGCTTTTCTTTTTGGGAACATACGTTTTGGAAACTTCCAATGCATGACCTGTTATACTGCAAAGTGATGTGCAAGAAAGAAGGCAATAGAATAATTGTTTTTTCATGTGATAAAGTTAGAATTAGGGTTGTTTTACTTGACCTCAAAAATAGAATTATTCAGGGAATAAGTAGTGATAAAATTGTCCATTCAAATGAACTTTCTGTCTTTATTTTAAGCTATGGGCATAAAAAAAGGAGTTCCGCTGAACTCCAACCTTTGTTAACCTTAAATCTAATACTATGAAAAACACATTGCAAAGGTAAGGGTTTCTGGGAAAATGACAAGCGAATAATATGTTTTATAACATGAATTAAGAAATATACGGCTTCCATTCAAACCTTTTATACAAATTTCCATGTAAAAGCACAATGGGTATATGGAATAGATGTAAGAAATATGTTCTTTTGCAGACAAATCATCTATGAAAATACGTATGAAAAGAAAATTAGCTGTTGTTTTATTGATTTGTATATCTTGTCACATGGGCTGGGCAGCACAAGACTTTGTCTGGAAATCGGGACAGAATATGAAGGTGGTGTGTGATACTACAGAAGCTCCGGTAGTGAAAGTTGCGCTTGATTTGTTGAAGCGTGATTGTCGGTCGGTACTTTCTGGAAATATATCTCGTTCGGAGAACACCGGAAATATTTATGTCGGTACATGGGGAGAAAGTTCCGTGCTGCAAGCGTTAGCTGAAACTCGCCAGCTGGATGTAGCTCTGCTCAATGAGCATAAAGAGGCTTTTTTATTAAATGTACTTCCTGACGGAAGACTGATTGTGGCAGGAAGTGATAAGCGTGGAACGGCCTATGGAGTGCTTGAACTTTCTCGTATGATGGGAGTTTCCCCATGGGAATGGTGGGCCGATGCGGTACCCGAAAAAAAAGAGGAATTGCGCTTGCCCGCAGGTTTCCGGAAACTGGATTATCCTCAGGTAGCTTATCGGGGAATATTTATTAATGATGAAGACTGGGGACTGACTCCCTGGAGCTGGAAACATTATGAACCGTCTGAGCGGAAAGGGCAGATAGGACCGAAAACGCATGCACGTATTTTTGAATTGTTGCTTCGCTTGCGGGCCAATACATTCTGGCCGGCCATGCATGAGTGCTCCATTCCTTTCTTTTTTACTGAAGGGAATAAGGAAATGGCCGATAAGTATGCAATTTATCTGGGTACTTCTCATTGTGAACCAATGATGCGCAATACCAACGGTGAGTGGAAAACGGCCGGAAAGGGGGAGTACGACTATGTACACAACCGGAAAAATGTCTTGTCTTTCTGGGAGGAGCGCGTAAAGCAACTTCGTCATTCGGATGATATTTACACCTTAGGTATGCGCGGTGTACACGATGGCAAGATGCAGGGAGCCAAGACACTGGAAGAACAGAAGAAGGCGCTTATGGAGATTCTGGCAGACCAGCGTCGTATGCTGGCAAAATATAAAGGAAAGGATTTGACAAAAGTGCCGCAAGTACTGATTCCGTATAAGGAGGTGCTGGATATTTATCAGGCAGGACTGCAGGTGCCTGAGGATGTGACTTTGATGTGGTGTGACGACAACTATGGATATATAACCCATTTCCCTACTGCCGAAGAGGCCGCTCGTCCCGGAGGGAATGGCATTTACTATCATGTGTCTTATTGGGGGCGTCCGCACGATTACCTGTGGCTTTCTACGGCGAGTCCTTACTTGCTTTATCAGCAGATGAAGCAGGCATACGAAAAAGGTATCCGTCAGATGTGGATTCTGAATGTAGGGGATATTAAGCCGGCAGAATATCAGACGGAGTTGTTTATGGATATGGCTTGGAATATCGGTCGGGTACAGCAGACTGGAGTTACCGGGCATCTTTCTCATTTTTTGTCCCGGGAGTTCGGGACTGTTTCAGCTTCTGCTCTGTTACCTTTGTTGCAGGAGCATTACCGGTTGGCATACATCCGTAAACCGGAGTTTATGGGGCATACAAGAACCGAAGAGAAAGACCCGAAATACAAAATTGTTACTGACCTTCCTTGGAGTGAGGGGGAAATCCGGAAGCGATTGTCGCTTTACCAGGCTCTCGAAGACCGTGCGGAGGTATGGAGCAGAAGAATGCCTGAAACAAAGCGTACTGCTTATTTTCATTTGGTACAGTATCCCGTACAGGGGGCTTCACAGATGAACAAGAAATGTCTGTATGCACAGTTGGCCCGTCACGGAAAGGCTGACTGGCAATTGAGTGAACAGGCGTTCGACAGTATTGTATCGCTGACACATAGGTACAATCAGGGGAAATGGCAAGGTTTTATGGATTATAAACCCCGTAATTTGTCCGTATATCAACGGATTCCGAGAAGTACGGCTACTGATTCTTTGAAATCCGCTCGCTCCTATCTCTTTAAATGGAATGGTCTGGAGGCTATGGAAGGTAATCCGTTGCCGTGCGAGGGATTGGGATACGAAGGTATGGCAGCTGGTATTTCAAAAGACTCCTCAGCGGTGTTTCACTTTGACGGATGTCCGGCAGACTCGGTAGAAGTGGAACTCCGTCTTCTTCCGGCACATCCAGTGGTTGGAAATGAATTGCGCGTGCAAGTTTCTTTAGATGAGGCGCAGTCGCTTCCTGTGTCTTATCGTACTTATGGCCGTAGTGAAGAGTGGAAACAAAATGTGTTGTCGAATCAGGCTGTACTTCGTATGAAGTTTCCTTTACGGGGGAATCAAAGACATCGAATTACTATACAGGCATTAGATGAAGGTGTGGTATTGGACCAGTTGTATGTATATGAATGGAAGGATTAATTATGTAAACAGAGATAACAATATGAAACAGTTGAGATTCTTTTTTATCATTATGGCATGGGTATGTATCCATACCGCTTGGGGACAGGTGAGTACGTCGTCTGATCCGTTGTATGGAAAACGTATCGGAGTCATAGGCGACAGCTATGTGAGAAATCATCGTGAGCCGGTGGAATATACATGGCATTATAAGTTTGCGAAAAAGCATGGAATGCAATATTTCAATTACGGGCGTAATGGGAATTGTGTAGCCATGCCTCGTGCTCGTTTCGGCGAGGCGATGTATAAACGTTATAAAGAAATGACTGATTCATTGGATTATGTGGTGGTCATTGCCGGACACAATGATGCTTCTCTTCTCGATTCTATCGGTATTGATAATTATAAGGAAAAACTGGGCATATTGTGTGAGGGATTGATTGAAAAGTATCCTTCTGCCAAGCTGTTTTTCTTTACCTGCTGGACACGGAAAAATTTTTCAGGCAGTACAGCTGAGAAAGTCGTGGATGCGACATTGGAGGTTTGCGGGCGTTACAGTATTCCTGTTTTTGATGCAGCACGTAAGGGAAATATCTTTGCGCAAAGCGGTGCTTTCCGCAAGATTTACTTTCAGAATGAAGGCGTAAACGATACAGCTCATTTGAATGCGAAAGGACATGACCGTTTCTTGCCTTGTGCGGAAGCTTTTTTGCTTCAATATTGATAAAACATCTTTTCCTTTCTGTATATAAGTCATTTTGTTGTGGCATATTCTCTGTTTCACACTGTGAAATACAAAAACCACAGTGTGGGATACATATTTCACAGTGTGGGATACAAATCCCACAGTGTGAAACAGAGAATAGATAAAGGGATTCTCGGAAATATAGAAGGGGTATTTTATTTTCATATTATGCGTCATGCAGTAAGTGTTTTTTTTTGTATGGTTGTTATATATGAAAACAGATATGACGAACATAAAAAAATATACAGCGATGAGAACGATTTTTGTATTGCTTGGGTTGCTGGCGGCATCTGTAACGGTGAAGGCACAGACATTGACCTCGCCCGACGGAAACTTCAAGATGCAGTTTCATCTATCCGACGAAGGCAAACCAGTCTATTCGTTAATGTACAAAGAAAAAGAAGTGATAAACGAAAGCAAAATGGGCTTTCAGATAAGTCCTTCGATTGCTTTTGACCGTAACTTTAGTGTGGTGGAAACGAAGATAGATAGTTGCGATACGGTCTGGAAAACAGTGTGGGGGCAGAACAGTGAGATTAGAGACCATCACAAGGAGTTGTGGGTGGCGTTGAAACAAGAAAAATCCGGCAGACTCTTGAATATCCGCTTCCGGTTATTTAATGACGGACTGGGATTCCGTTATGAATTCCCCGTGCAAAGTAATCTGCGTCATTTTACTCTGAAAGAAGAACTGACAGAATTCCAGCTGGCTGGCAATCATAAAGCTTTCTGGATTCCGGCTGATTACGATACCAATGAATTTCAGATAACTACCTCCCGCCTTTCGGAAGTACCTCTTTTAATTGATGAGGCCCGTAATGAGCCTTTGGCTTGTAAATCACCGACTCCGAATCTGGCTGTACAGACTCCGCTTATGCTGAAGTCGGATAACGGACTGTATATCAATATTCATGAAGCAGCATTGGTAAATTATCCGGCCATGCATTTGAACCTGGATGCAGAGACTTACCTTATGAGTGCACACTTGACGCCCGATAAGAATGGAAATAAGGGATACATTCAGACTGGAAGTGTGACTCCGTGGCGTACGATTATTGTGAGCGACGATGCTCGCGACATTCTGGCTTCCAACCTGATTCTGAATCTGAATGAGCCGTGTAAGATAGAAGATACTTCCTGGATAAAGCCGACTAAATACGTTGGTGTGTGGTGGGAATACTTCACGGGAGGAGGCTCTACATGGGCCTATACCGATACGCAGGATGTCGTGATTGGACAGACTGATTACAAGCAACTGAAACCTAACGGACATCATGGAGCCAATACAGCTCATGTGAAAGAATACATCGACTTTGCAGCCAAACATGGATTTGACGCCGTGCTGGTGGAAGGATGGAATGAAGGATGGGAAGATAACTATGCGTATGCCAAAGAGTTTATCTATAGCTTTACTACTCCTTATCCAGATTTTGACGTGAAGGAGTTACAGGCGTATGCGGCTTCCAAAGGGGTAAAGATTATCATGCATCATGAAACTACTTCGTCTGTGGCAGATTATGAGCGTCAGATGGATGATGCGTTCCGTTTCATGAAAGACAACGGATATGATGCGGTGAAAACCGGATATGTAGGCCCGATTATTCCACGTAGTGAGCATCACGACGGACAGTGGATGGTGAACCATTACAACCGTGTAGCAGAAAAGGCGGCTCAGTATAAGATTATGGTCAATTCGCACGAAGCGGTTCGTCCGACCGGTTTATGCCGTACCTATCCCAACTGGATTGCGCAGGAGTCGGCGCGAGGGACGGAGTTTGAATCGTTCAACGGCATTCGTCCGGACCACCAGACCATACTTCCGTTTACCCGTCTGATGGGAGGTCCGATGGATTATACTCCCGGTATTTTTGAAGGAGATTTGTCGGTGTATGGCAGTAACAAGGCAAAGCTGGGTACTACACTGGTGAAACAGCTTGCTCTGTATGTCACGATGTACAGTCCGCTTCAGATGGCAGCCGATTTGTATCAGAATTATGAGAAATATCCGGATGCGTTTCGGTTTATTAAGGACGTGGCGGTTGATTGGGACCGTACTTATATATTAGAAGCTGAACCGGGAGATTACATCACAATTGCCCGTAAGGTCAAAGGGAAAAATGAATGGTATGTAGGAGGTATTACGGATGAAAACAGCCGTGAAGCCCTTATTGATTTCAGCTTCCTGCCGAAAGGAAAGAAGTATCAGGCCGTTATTTATGCAGACGGTAAGAAAGCCGATTGGCGGACAAATCCGAAAGAATATGTGATAGAGACACGGACGGTAAGTCATAAGACTAAACTCAGACAGGAACTGGCACCCAGTGGTGGGGTAGCTATTAGTATAAAGGAATTATAGGTAGAAGATTGTTTTCAGGAAAATAAAGATAGATTTTTGACATCCTTGTCGGCATAATTGCTTAAAACAGATATGAGTGGATGACTTTATATAAAAGTTGTTGAAATCGATTTTAAAATTTATCTTTGTGATAAATACCAAATCTGATCACTTATGTCTGTAAACAATTTTGAAACAATATATTATGACTTGTTTAAACAACATTATTCTGCGTTGTTGTTTTATGCAACTCGTCTGGTAGGTGAGGATGATGCGGAAGATATTGTTCAAGATGTATTTGTTGAGTTGTGGAATAACAAAAGCAAGATTGATTTTGACGATCACATTAAGTCTTTTTTATATCGGTCTGTTTATACTAGATCCATCAACTTTCTGAAGCATAAATCGGTAGTGGATAGTTATACGGCGGAAGAAAAAGAATTCTTTGCTCAGAAAATAGCTTATTATAATTATGAGAATTCTGACGTGATGGCACGAATGGAAAATCTGGAGATGAAAAAAGAAATTCTGTCTGCCATAAACGACTTGCCAGACCAGAGCCGGAAAGTGTTTAAGATGAGCTATCTCTACGATATGAAGAATAAAGAAATTGCCGACATACTTGGTATTTCCCTGAGAACAGTAGAAGCCCATATGTATAAGGCTTTGAAGATACTGCGTGTAAAGCTCAGTCATTTGCTTTTATTATTAATTTGTTTTTTTAGGTGTGTATGAATAAAATTAGTGATGATATTATATGGAGGTATCTTCAGGGAACTGCGACTACTGAAGACATGAAGGCATTGAATGAGTATATCAGTGCTTCGCCTGAAAACAAAAAGTATTTGTTTTCCATAGAGGAGTTGTATCATCTGGGAAAGTGGAAATACGACGAAGAAGATAAAATAAACGCAGCCATGCAACGACTGAAATCGGTTGTACAGCCTGTTGAGATGTCTGTGGTTTCGGAAAAGAAGGAGAAAAAACAGATGAAGCACCTCTTTTTGTGGACTCGATATGCGGCGGCCGTGCTGGTTCTGGTGCTTATAGGGTGGCTGTCCTTTAAAGGGCTGACAAGCGAGGACATGATAAAAGTTTACGCGGACAGTAAGATAAGAAAGATTGAACTGGCGGATGGAACAAAAGTCTGGTTGAATAAAGGGAGTGTGTTTGAATATCCGAAAACTTTTACGAAAAACAACCGGAAAGTCAGACTGGATGGGGAAGCTTATTTTCAAGTAGCCCGCCAGACAGGCAAACATAAGTTCACGGTAGAGAGTAAGCTGATGACGGTGGTAGTGCATGGTACGATTTTTAATATGAAGAGTTATGCTAGGGATACCGTAGCCGAAACGTCGCTTATTGAAGGAGAAGTGCTTGTGGAATCTGCTAATGATGATTCAAAAATCGTTTTGCTTCCAGGTCAGAAAGCCATTGTAGAAAAGAATAACCATAAGATGGTGGTGAAAGAAACCAATTCAATTATGGATGGAATCTGGCGAAACAACATGGTGCCATTCCAGAATGCGACAATTCAGGATATTGCAAAAGTGCTGGAGGATTTATATCATGTTAAGATAGAGGTTCGTAAGGATATTGACCTGGAACATACTTATTCGGGCATGATAGAGAAAAAGCAAGAGCTTGAAGATGTAATAAAAACTTTGCAAAATAGTATACCGATAAAATATAAGATAGAGAGTGATAAGGTTTTGATTGAACCTGTGGAGTAAAATCCGATTCGGCAAACACGCTTTTATGAGGTGTTTGCCGATTTTTTTTGTTCCCTGAAAAAAATAATGAACTTGAGTAAGTGTTTTATATAAGATGGCTGTTATATATGTACTATCGGAAATTGTAGTAATAATTTAAAATAACAAGATTATGTTTAACCTTAAAAAGAATTTATTTTTAGAAGGGAAAATGCAATCCTTATGTTCGGGAAAGTATCTCAGGACATTGGTTTTTCTAGGCTTGTCGGCAGCTCCGTTTCAGTGGGTTTCGGCGCAGTTTAATCTTTCACTGTCTAATCCCAGTTTGGGAAGTGTGATTAAAGAAATTCAGGCGCAGTCGGATTATCAGTTCTTTTATGACGATAAGCTTGCTTCTGTTCAACTTGAATCTTTGAATGTAACTGATTCTTCTTTGCAGGAAGTATTGAGTAAGGCTTTGAGTGGAAAAAATATTTCTTATAAAATAGACGATAAAGTCGTTTATCTGTCTATGGATAATTCCACAGTAAAGAAGTCGCCTGCACAGAATGCTGCAAAGAAGACGATTACCGGACGTATAGTAGATGCGACAGGTGAACCATTGATTGGTGTGACTATTATGGAAAAAGGAACTACCAATGGTAGCATTACCGATTATGATGGAAATTATTCTTTGAGTGTACCTGGAAATGCAGTGCTTCAGTTCTCTTATATCGGCTATAAGAGTGTAGAGATGAAGGTAGAAGGCAAAGAAGTGATTGACTTGACCATGCATGAAGATACTGAGGTATTGGACGAGGTTGTCGTTACTGCTTTGGGTATCAAGCGTGAGAAAAAAATGCTGGGATACGCTGTGCAGGAATTGAAGAGTGATGAGTTGAACAAGACAGGTGACCCTTCTGTGACCAGTGCTTTGCAGGGTAAGGTAGCCGGTTTGTCAATGAATACTTCATCTACCGGTTTGGGAGGTTCTACCAAGATTACTATTCGTGGTAACTCTTCATTGAGCGACAATAACCAACCGTTGTGGATTGTGGATGGAGTGCCGTTCAGTGATAACAGTACTTCTGATGCTTCTTTCTATGGTGGTGTAGACCGCGGTGGTGCTTCGTTAGACATCAATCCGGATGACATTGAGAGTATTTCAGTTTTGAAAGGCCCGAATGCCGCAGCATTGTATGGTTCACGTGCTGGTAACGGTGTAATTTTGGTTACAACGAAGAAAGGTTCCAAGAAAGATGGTTTTGGTATCCGCTATACTGGTAACTTTACATGGAGTAGCGTAGCCGAAACATTAGAGCAGCAGGAACGTTATGGCCAGGGACAGATTGGTGCCAATGGTGGTGCTAGCTATACCAAAGAAACATCAGGTAGCTGGGGACCCGTATTGGATGGAAGCCCATTTGAAGCTTGGAATGGTGAGACATATGCTTATTCAAAATATGGCAATAAGTTGAAGGATTATTTTGATACTGGTTTCTCACAGAATCACAATGTGTCTATCAGCAACGGTACTGAAACATCACATTTCCGTGCTTCGTTCGGTGCATCGGATAACAAGGGTGTGTTCCCGAATGAAAAATTGAGCCGTATAAATATCGACCTGAATGCTGGTACAGAATTGAATAAATGGATGTCAATCGACGGAAAGATTTCATTGTCACGTACCAAAGCAGAGGATCGGCCTGAATATGGTACATACGGTGCTATCAACCAGTTGATGGGTATTCCTCACAATGTACGTTTGGATGATTTGAAACAGTATTCAACTGAAGATGCCGTACATGTGAACTGGTATGGACCGAGTGCTGAAATCCGTAACCCATATTATGTATTGCATCAGCGTCATAATTCTGACGAACGCTGGCGTGCATTTGGTTATTATAGCACTAAGATTAACTTTACTGACTGGTTGCATTTATCTGCTAAGTATGCCTTCGATTATTACCGTACGCGTGTTCAGAATACCAATGCAGGTGATGCGTATAATAATGAAACGGTTCCTAGTGCTATCACTGATGACAAGATGGATCGTGGCGAAGAAAACTTCTTCGAATCAAATGCTGAATTTATTTTGATGGGTGACCGTCAGTTGACTGAAAACTTCCGCCTTGGCTTTACGCTGGGTTCTAACTTCATGTATCAGAAGTTCGAGTCTTTGAGTGCCGGTGTAGGTAATATGTTGACTAAGGGTGAATGGATGTTCAATGCGGCTAACCTGTTGCGTACAGCTGCTGAAACAGGTAAGGAACGTGCCATGAATTCTGTATTTGGTTCTGTACAGATGGCGTGGAAGGAATATTTGTCATTAGACCTTACTGCTCGTAATGACTGGTCATCTACATTGCCTAAGCAGAATAATTCATTCTTCTATCCTTCTGCTAACTTGAGTTTTGTTATTTCTGATTTCATGAAGTCTATCGACAAATCTTTACCTTCATGGGTAACTTTTGCTAAGTTGCGTCTGTCTGCTGCACAGGTAGGTAAGGATACAGAACCGTATCAGTTGTACAATACTTATGCTTATAAGTTTGATAATGGCATCTTGACTCCTGATAAGAGTAATGTGAAGTTGAACGATAATTTGAAGCCGGAAATTGCTACTTCATACGAAGCTGGTTTGGATATGAAGTTCTTTGATAATCGTTTCGGGTTTGACTTTACTTATTATTACAGCAAGACTAAGAACCAGATTATGAAGGTGCCTGCTGCAGCTCCTTGGAGTGGTGGACAGTGGGTTAATGCCGGTTTGATTTCGAACCAGGGTGTTGAATTGATGTTGTATTCTACCATTGTAGATACTAAGGACTTCACATTTGATTTGAATGTGAACATGGCGCACAATGTTTCTACTGTTAAAGAACTGGCTCCTGAATCTAATGTGAACTATATGTTCTTTAACGGTGATGGCAACTTCCCTGTTAAGGTTGGTGCTCGTGCAGGTGAAAAACTGGGTGAGATTTATGCAACTACCCTGTACAAACGCAATGATAACGGTGATATTATAATCGGTGCCGACGGTATGCCGATGACTGTGACTGATGAAGCTGAATATGTAGCTAACCCGATTGGTAACATTCAGCCTGACCTGACCATGTCTGTATCACCTACTTTCACTTATAAAGGTGTAACTCTTTCTGCTATGTTTGATATGAAATTCGGTGGTGATATCTTCTCTTACTCAGAAATGATGTCTACCGGTAGAGGTTTGGCTAAGCGTACGGAAAATCGTGGAGAAGCTGATAATTATATGATGGTATTCCCTGGTGTGACTGAAAATGGTCAGCCTAATACCACGAAGATTACAGCTAGCCAGTACTATGGTGCGTTGTTGGCTGAAGACTTCCTGTATGATGCTTCATTTATTAAGTTGAAAGAATTGTCATTGGGTTATTCATTCCCGTCAAAGATGCTGAAAAAGACCCCGTTGACTTCACTGAACGTTTCATTTGTAGCACGTAACTTGTGTTATCTGTTGAAGCATACACCGGGTACAAGTCCTGAAGGTGGTTACGATACAACTATGTTCTCACAGGCTATTGATTATGCGGCTCTGCCTTATACTCGTACCTTTGGTTTGTCTGTTAGTTTAGGTTTTTAATCTTAAAAAATAGTATAGAGTTATGAAATTCAATATATATAAATCTGTCGCCTTGTGTTCGTTGTTAGCACTTACAGGCTGTCATGACTTTGAAGAAATGAATACCAATCCGTATGCTCCGGTTTATGATCCTACAGTGATAGGAGGTACGGCTGACGGCATTGATATCGACTATACTTTGTCGGAAAATGCGTTAAAGAGTTTACAAGCTACAGAAAGTGCGGTAGGTGCAACTTTCTTTAACTTCATGTATGAAGGGTTATACAATGATTATCAGACTGCTACTAACCTGACACATGATGTGTATGCAGCTTATAGTGGATCAAACGGTTTTTTGAATAATGCTCCGGCTTATGCGTATAACGATGCTTGGTCAGCATCTCGTTGGCGTCATTTCTATGATGACCGTACCATCTCAGAATATAGCCAGTTGATTAAGACTTTTTGGTTCTGTAATAGAGAATATTATCACAATGTATTCCACATTACACGTATCTACTATGCTTTCTTGATGTCTGCTCAGACTGATACTTATGGAGATATTCCAATTAAGTATTATGTAAAAGGTATGATTCCTCCTGAAGAAAATGTGGAATACAGTTCACAAGAGGAAGTATATGGTTTAATATTCCAGATACTTGATCAGGCTATCACAGGTTTGCATAATCCTCCAGCTGGTGCTCAGTATAAGTTCAGTGATACGGATGACCGTGTGTACAAAGGTGATGTAAATAAATGGCTTCGTTTTGCGAATACACTGCGTCTGCGTCTTGCCTTGCGTGTGTCAAATGTAAATCCAGCGTTGGCTAAGGAACAGGGTGAGAAGGCATTGACAGATCCTGCTGGCTTGATGCAGGGACAGGAAGACAATATGAAACTGATTCCTAAACGTCAGTTTGTAACCGGCGGTAATGAGAATATTTTTGCCTTGATGTACGGTTGGGGTGCCAGTGTAGTTTTGCCTAAGGAAATGGAGTGGGCATACAAGAACCAGGCGTTAAAGGATGGTATTGACTCATCGGCTGATGGTTTTGTGGCTAAGGTGTCACAAGGTGCTGAAGAAGGTACAGTAGTGGGCCTGGATAACCAGAAGTTTAATGAAAAAGAAGCAAATTGTTATCTTGACCCCCGTTGTGAAGTGTTATGGTTCCGTCCTACATCTTTGGATGATTTGAATGCGAAAGATGGTATTCATGAATCAGATAAAGAATTCGGTGGTTACCGTAATGGAGTAACAGAGGTTGGTTCTAAATATACTACAGTTTATTCTCCGATGCGTGTAGATCAGCGTACAGATGTTATGAACCGTAAGGTATGGTGGAACTTAGCTCGTGAAATTGTATGGATGGGCTATTCTGAAAGCCTCTTCCTGAAGGCTGAAGCTGCTTTGCGTGGCTGGGCTGGACTGCCTAAAACTGACGCCAAGAAATATTATGAAGAGGGTATTCGTGCTTCAATGAACTATTATGAAATTGATGCAGATGCCGAAGGTCAGCAGAAGATTGATAATTACATTAATCACTTGGCTGGTATGAAAGCTTTCACTAGCGGTTCTGACGAAGAACAGCTTGAACAGATTATTACACAGAAGTGGTTAGCTGTATATCCTAATGGTAATGAAGGTTGGGCAGAGGTACGTCGTACTGATTATCCTCGCTATTTGCTGTTGCCGCGTTATGGTAATAACTCTAACGGTGAAGTAGAAAATACGAAACTGATTAAGCGTATTAGTTATCCAAATAGTGAGTCACGTAATCCGTTGAAGCCAGATTATACTCAAGGTACAAGAGTTTGGTGGGATGTAGCTGACACGATGGATGACAGCGGCAAATGGCATACGCCGAACAACTTCAGATAATTACCTTTAATAAATGAATAAAGAAAGCCGTTTTAGCCTGTTGGTATTGGTTTGATATACATTAATATGGCTAAAACGGCTTTTTTAATCATTATTTTTCTTAACTTTAGTCACTGCGGGGTTGCAGTATCTTTTAGCTATTATAATAACATGAAAAATTCACTTTGGGCTTTTATTGGTTTGGCTGGTCTTACATGGGCTTGTTCTACTCCTGTTACTCATGTGGAAGAAGATTTGACACAGTATGTGAATCCTTTCATTGGAACGGACTTTACCGGAAATACTTATCCGGGTGCACAAGTTCCTTTTGGCATGGTTCAATTGAGTCCGGACAACGGGCTTCCGGGATGGGATAGAATTGCAGGCTATTACTATCCGGACAGTACCATTGCCGGGTTTAGCCATACGCATCTTTCAGGAACAGGAGCAGGCGATTTGTATGATATTTCTTTTATGCCTGTAACCCTGCCATACGTAGAAGCAGAAGCCCCTCTGGGGATACATTCCAAGTTTTCGCATGAGAAGGAAAGTGCATCTGCCGGATATTATCAGGTCTTCTTGGATGATTATGGAATCAATGTGGAACTGACGGCAACGGCACATTGCGGAATTCAACGCTATACTTTTCCGGAAGCGAAATCGGCCATTATTCTGAATCTGAAAAAAGCAATGAACTGGGATGCTACTCAGGACAGCTATGTGGAAGTTGTAGATTCTGTGACTATCCGTGGATACCGTTTTTCGGATGGTTGGGCCAGAAAGCAGAAGGTGTTCTTCCAGACCCGTTTCTCTGTTCCTTTTGAGAATGTACAAATGGATACGACTCCTATTTTGAAGGACAATCTTCCTATGGGTACTGCATACATTGCCCGGTTTGATTTCTCGACGAAAAAGGATGAGCAGATAATTGTTTCCACTGCCATTTCGGGAGTAAGTATGGAAGGTGCCGCCAAGAATCTGCAGGCAGAAATTCCGGAAAATGACTTTGAAAAGTACCGGTTGCTGGCTAAGGAAACATGGAATAAGGAATTATCAAAGATAAAGGTAGAGTCGGAGGATAAAGATGACAAGACCATGTTCTATACTGCACTTTATCACAGTATGCTTGCCCCTACTATTTATTCGGATGTAGACGGACAATATTACGGACCAGATCAGAAGATACATCAGGCAGAGAACTGGACCAATTACAGTACATTCTCTCTTTGGGATACGTTCCGTGCATCACATCCGCTGTTTACTTATACGCAGCCAGAACGGACTAATGATATGATTAAGTCATTCTTGGCATTCTATGAGCAGAACGGCCGTTTGCCGGTATGGAATTTCTATGGAAGTGAAACGGACATGATGATTGGTTACCACGCAGTACCAGTGATTGTGGATGCGTATTTGAAGGGTATCGGTGATTTTGATGCTGAAAAGGCATTGGAAGCTTGTGTCGCTACGGCGAATATTGATGAGTACAGAGGTATTGGCTTTTATAAGCAAAAGGGATACATCCCTTACAATGTCACAGACGAATATAATTCTGAAAACTGGTCATTGTCAAGAACATTGGAATATGCGTTCGATGATTTCTGTATCGCTGAAATGGCTGCCAAGATGGGACGGAAGGACATTGCGGATACTTTCTATGCCCGTTCGCAGAATTACCGGAATGTGTACAATCCGGCTACCTCTTTTATGCAGCCTAAAGATGATAAAGGTAATTTTATCAAGGACTTCCATGCTGAGGAATATACGCCACATATTTGTGAAAGCAATGCATGGCATTATTTCTGGTCTGTACAGCATGATGTGGATGGTCTTGTGAGCCTGGTGGGAGGAAAGGAGCGTTTTAGAGAGAAGCTTGACAGCATGTTTACATATCACCCGACGGATGACCACGAGTTGCCTATTTTCAGTACGGGTATGATTGGACAGTATGCACACGGAAATGAGCCGAGCCATCATGTAGCCTATCTGTATAATAAGGTAAATCAGCCTTGGAAAACGCAGCAATATGTGTCGCAGATTATGGATGAACTGTATCTGAATACCCCGGCTGGTTTGTGTGGAAATGAGGACTGCGGACAGATGTCGGCATGGTATGTATTCAGTGCCATGGGCTTTTATCCTGTAAATCCTGTTTCCGGTGAGTATGAAATAGGAAAACCAAAATTTAAAAAGGTTGAATTGCAGTTGGCAAATGGCAAAGTGTTTACTGTGCTTGCGAAGAATCTTGACAAAGAAAATAGGTACATACGTGCTGTGAAATTGGATGGCAAGGATTATCATCAGAGTTTTATTACGCATGAACAGATTCTGTCAGGTGCGACATTGGAACTGGAGATGTGTAATGAGCCTGGGCATACATGGTATTAATTAAAAATTTTAAACTAGGAATTTATGATGAAGAAATTAGTATTGTTAATCATGATAATGTGCTTTGCCCTTCACGGTAAGGCTACGAATTATGCAGACTATGTGAATCCGCTAATTGGTACACAGTCTACTTATGAGTTTTCTTCCGGAAATACGTATCCGGCTATTGCACGTCCGTGGGGTATGAACTTCTGGACTCCTCAGACCGGAAAAATGGGAGACGGATGGCAGTATATGTATACAGCTACTAAAATCAGAGGATTTAAACAGACCCATCAGCCCAGCCCGTGGATTAATGACTACGGTCAGTTTTCCATTATGCCGGTGGTAGGAGAGCTGGTGTTTGATGAAAACAAACGTGCCAGCTGGTTCTCGCATAAAGGTGAAGAAGCAAAGGCATATTATTATAAGGTATATCTGGCAGAACATGATGTAGTGACAGAGCTGGTTCCGACTGAACGGGCTGCCCTGTTCCGTTTTACTTTCCCTGAAAATGAGCATTCTTACATAGTGATTGATGCGTTTGACAAGGGTTCTTATGTGAAGATTGATGCGGCAAATAACCGTATCATTGGTTATTCTACCAAGAATAGTGGTGGTGTGCCTGATAATTTCAAAAACTATTTTGTAATAGAATTTGACAAGCCTTTTACGTACAAGGCTACGGTGGCTGACAGCTGTATCTCTGTAAATAAAGCTGAACAGGAGGCAAATCATGCAGGAGCTATTATCGGTTTTGCTACTCGAAAAGGAGAAAAGGTACACGCCAGAGTGGCTTCTTCTTTCATCAGTCAGGCACAGGCTTTAGAAAATCTGAAGGAGTTGGGCAATGACAGTTTTGATGTGTTGGTAGAAAAAGGTAAGACAGCTTGGAATGAAGCGTTGGGCAGAATAGAGGTAGAAGGCGGTAATCTTGACCAGTATCGTATGTTCTATTCTTGCTTGTACCGTTCATTGCTGTTCCCTCGTAAGTTCTATGAGATAGATGCCAACGGACAGGTAGTGCATTACAGTCCTTACAACGGACAGGTACTTCCGGGATACATGTACACAGATACAGGTTTCTGGGATACATTCAGATGTCTTTTTCCCTTGTTGAATTTGGCTTATCCGTCAGTTAATAAAGAGATACAAGAAGGACTTGTCAATACTTACAAAGAGAGTGGATTCTTCCCTGAATGGGCCAGCCCCGGACACCGCGGATGTATGGTGGGCAACAATTCTGCTTCCGTGTTAGTTGATGCTTATATGAAAGGTGTAAAGGTGGACGACCTGAAGACATTGTATGAAGGATTGCTTCATGGAACAAAGAACGTGCATCCGGAGGTATCTTCTACCGGACGTCTGGGATATGAATATTATAATAAATTAGGTTACGTGCCTTGTGATGTGAAGATACACGAGAATGCAGCCCGTACACTGGAATATGCGTATGATGACTGGTGTATCTATAAACTTGCTAAAGAACTAAAGCGCCCGAAAAAGGAAGTCAAGCTTTTTGCAGAGCGTGCCATGAACTATAAGAATCTGTTTGATTCGGAAACCAAACTGATGAGAGGCAAGAAGGAAAACGGTGAATTCATGAAGCCTTTCTCTCCGTTGAAATGGGGGGATGCCTTCACTGAAGGAAACAGCTGGCACTACACCTGGTCGGTATTCCATGACCCTCAGGGACTGATTGACCTGATGGGAGGAGACAAGGCCTTTGTGTCTATGCTTGATTCTGTCTTCTCTGTACCGCCTGTATTTGATGACAGCTATTATGGTTTTGTAATTCATGAGATTCGTGAGATGACTGTGATGAACATGGGTAACTATGCACATGGAAACCAGCCTATCCAGCACATGATTTATCTGTACAATTATGCCAAACAGCCGTGGAAAGCACAGTACTGGTTGCGTCAGGTGATGAACAAGATGTACACGCCGACTCCGGATGGGTATTGTGGTGACGAGGACAATGGACAGACTTCTGCATGGTATGTATTTACAGCATTGGGATTTTATCCGGTATGTCCGGGAAGCAATGAATATGTGGTAGGTGCTCCTTTGTTTAAGAAAGCGACTATTCATCTGGAAAATGGAAAGGACGTAACGATTGAAGCTCCGTTGAACAGTGAGGAGAATTTGTACATCAAAGAGATGAAATTGAATGGGAAATCTTATACTCATAACTATTTTTCACATGAAGATTTGATGAATGGAGCGAAAATACAAATAGAAATGAGTAACTTGCCGAACGAAAACAGAGGTATAGCTGCAGAAGATGCTCCTTACTCGTTTTCAGTGGATGAGAAATAAGAACCTTCATATATTAAATTTAAAACCATGAATAAGAAATCATTATTGTTTGTTCCGGTTTTGTCTTTGTGTCTGGCTTCTTGTGGAAGTGGCCAGAAAGGGCAGGAGATGGAAGATTTGACACAGTTTGTAGACCCTCGTATTGGTACTGGCGGACATGGACATGTGTTTTATGGTGCCAATGTGCCTTACGGATTTATTCAGCTGGGTCCGACAAGCATTCCTCAGTCATGGGACTGGGTATCGGGGTATCATGTATCAGACTCTACGGTGATAGGATTTCCACATACACATTTGAGTGGAACCGGTATAGGCGACTTGCATGACATCAATGTAATGCCGGTAGTAGGAGAAGTGACTTATTCAAGAGGGGATGCTTCATCGTATGAAACGGGATTATGGTCTTACTCAGACCGCTCGAAAGAAGTTGTGACTCCGGGTTACTATCGTACTCACCTGTCAAGATACAATGTGGATGTAGAATTGACAGCTACTAAGCGTGTCGGTTTTCATAAATATACCTTCCTGGGAAATGAAAGTCCGGCCATTGTATTTGATATGGTAAACGGTGGCTGCTGGGATAAAACCACAGAAGCCGTGATACGGGTGGTAAACGACAGCACCGTGAGCGGTTATCGCTATTCAAAGGGATGGGCTGACGACCAGCGTGTATTTTTCCGTGCAGAATTCTCACGTAAGTTTGATAACGTAGAATTTATTGTCAACGACTCTGTGAAGGAAGGTAACATGGCAAAAGGTGCACAACTGTTTGCCAGAGTCAACTTTGCTGCGGGAAACCAGGAACCGGTGTATATGAAGGTGGCATTGTCTCCTACTTCAGAAGAAGGTGCACAACTGAATATGCAGACAGAACTGAGTGGTTGGGACTTTGAGAAGACGATTGCAGATGCTAAGGCTGCCTGGAATAAGGAATTGAATAAGGTAAAAGTGTATACCACAGATGAGGCTTCAAAGAAGATTTTCTATACAAGTCTGTATCACACCTTGTTTGCTCCGTCTGAATTCTGTGATGTGAACGGTGATTATTATGGAGCCGATAAGCAGATGCACAAGGGCGAAGGTTTTGTAAATTACACTACATTCTCGCTGTGGGATACCTATCGTGCGGCACAGCCGTTGATGACGATTCTGCATCCTGAAAAGATGAGTGACATTATCAATACCATGCTTCACATCCATCAGCAGCAAGGAAAGCTTCCGGTATGGCATCTGATGGGGTGTGAAACCAACTGTATGGTAGGTAATCCGGGTGTACCGGTGGTGGCAGATGCCATTTTGAAGGACATCAAAGGATTTGATACAGAATTGGCCTTCAAGGCACTGAAAGAGTCTTCTATGTTGCCTGAACGTGGAATGGAACATCGCATTGAATACGGATTCATTCCGGCAGACAAGATGACGGAAGCTATTGCGTACGATATGGAATATGCTATTGCAGACTGGACAGTGGCACAGGCCGCTCAGAAACTTGGCAAGCAGGAAGATTATGAATATTTCCTGAAACGTAGCAAATCATACAAGAATTATTTTGATGCTTCTACGGGATTCATGAGAGGAAAGATGCTCGACGGTTCCTGGCGTACTCCGTTTAGTCCTTATGCATCTTCTCACAGAGAAGACGACTATTGTGAAGGAAATGCATGGCAGTACACATGGCTGGTACCTCACGATGTAGAAGGATTGGTGGAATGTTTCGGCAGTAAAGAAGCGTTTGTGAACAAACTGGATTCTTTATTCCTGGCAAACGGTGATATGGGAGAAGCTTCTTCTCCGGATATTAGCGGATTGATTGGGCAGTATGCGCATGGTAATGAACCGAGTCATCATACAGTTTACCTGTACACACTTGTAGGTCAGCCTTGGAAGACAGCCGACAGAATCAAGGAGATTCTTCATACAATGTATACAGACCAGCCGGATGGTTTGTCAGGTAATGAGGATGTAGGACAGATGTCGGCTTGGTATATCCTTTCTTCTTTCGGATTCTATCAGGTAGAACCTGCCGGTGGCAAGTTTGTATTTGGTTATCCGAACTTTGATAAAGTAGAGATTGCCGTTCCTGCTGGCAAATTCGTTATAGAACGTGAAAATAAAGGCCAGCAGAACAATTACATACAAGGTATTGTCCTTAATGGAACTGAATATAAGAAACCCTGGATTGAATACGCTGATATTATGAAAGGCGGCGAATTGAAGTTCCTGATGGGAGATGAGCCGGTAGTATGGTATTAAAATAAAATGTAAGTCTGACTATATATTGGGAACCCGTCATCGAGCCTGTGGCTTGGTGGCGGGCTTTCTTTTATGTTAGCGGATTATTGCTATAATATATGTTTGTAATGGGTAAGGAAATGGGGGATAGCAATAAATAAAAAAGGTAAATATTCTTGTAATTCTTTTCGTAGTAATTTTAAAGCTTGTTGGATTCTGTAATCTACTGTTTTGGGGGAGACATTAAGTATATCAGCAATATCTTTATAGCTTTTTCCTTGGAAACGATGCATGATGAAGGCTTCTCGATAAGATGATGGAAGTGCATTAATTGCTTCTTTTAGTCGTTTTGATAATTCTTGAAAACGATAAAAACTTTCTTCTTCCATTAGTTGTTGCATCGCTTCAAAAAATTTGGTATCAGCTGCATTTTTTATTTCATTTTCTTTGATTTGATTTATGGCCTTGTGATAAACGCTTTTAAGAAGGTATCCGCCTAATGAATTTTGAATATTAAGAGCTTGTCGATGTTCCCATAGCCACAATAAAGTATCACCAGCGATTTCTTCTGCATCTTCAATTGGTACAAAACGCGCACCGTATGCACATAATACCGAGTAGTATTTTCTGAAAATGCATTCAAAAGCTGTTAGGTCATTTTGCTGCAAACAACTTAGCAAGTAGATATCCTGGTTTAAGATTCTCATATTTACAAAGGTATATGAAAAAATTAGGTTTGATATGTTTTTTTGTTTTTCTTTTTGTAATAATCTTGTTTTAGTTAATAGATATTAAATTTTGCGATAATGTTTAGGACTCCTTGGTTGAGGGCTGTCTTTTAAATAAAAAGAAAGTTTTAATGAAAGATAATAAATTTGATATAGAGGAACTGGTCATCCGTTATTGTGAAGGTAATGTTAGTGAAAGCGAAAAATGTGATGTGGAAAATTGGATGAGTGAATCAGAAGAAAATTCTGAGATTGTTCGTAAAATGTATACTTTGATTTTAGCAACAGATGCTTCTATTGTTTGTGATAAGATAGATGTAGATGCAGCTTGGATGCGTATGAAAGAATCTATTGATACTTGTGCTGCTGAAAGTAAGAAGAATAAGAAGAAGCGCGGCTGGATGTTATGGATGCAACGTGTTGCCGCGGTATTATTTCTTCCTTTATTGATAGGAACATATTTATTATATGTAAATCAACAGAAAAGGGATACTTCTGTGGCTCAGGTATTGGAAATTCGTGCCACCTCGGGTATGACGGCTAAAACATACCTTCCAGATAGTACTTTGGTGTATTTAAATGCAGGTTCTGTTTTGCGGTATCCTTCAGAGTTTACGGGAAATAAACGTGAGGTTGAATTGATGGGAGAGGCTTATTTTGAAGTGGCAAAGGATCCTTCTCGTCGTTTTGTGATTGCTACTCCTCAACAAGCTAAAATAGAGGTACTTGGAACAAAGTTTAATTTGGAAACAATTGATAAGACGGAAGAAGTGATAACGACTTTGCTTGAGGGAAAGGTTCTTTTCTCTTATCAGAAAGGAAATCAGCCATGTTCTGTTGAAATGCTTCCTGGACAAAAGGTGGTTTATCACCGTGCATGTGGAAGTATCGAAATTCATAAAACAGACGGGATATCCGAGACAGCTTGGAAAGATGGTAAGATAATATTTAATAATACTCCTTTGAAAGAAGCATTGCATTTACTTGAAAAACATTATAATGTGGAGTTTATTGTAAAAAATCCGGCTTTTTACCAATATTCTTTTACAGGAACGTTTGCTAATCAGCGCCTGGAGCAGATAATGAAATATTTTCATATCTCATCGAGCATACATTGGAATTATATAGATACATATGGCACAAAGAATCAAATAGAACTTTATTGATAAAATTTCTACTTAAAACCTTAAATTATGGAGAATAACAAAATTTTTTGGAGGAAAGTTCCCTCTGTGACGAATCTATTATTGTGTGGGATGTTTATTCCTGTTGGAATATTGCATGCATCAGAAAGTTATGGTCAGCGTGTTATGATTGATTTAACAGCGGAGAATATGACTGTAAAAGAAGTCTTGGAGCAAATAGAGTCTCAATCAGACTTTGATTTCTTTTATAATAATGCTCATGTTGATTTAAATCGTCAGGTGACAGTTCCAGATGAGGGAGAGGAACTGTTTACTATTTTAGATAGTGTATTTGAGGGAACAGGGGTGAAGTATGTGGTGATGGATAAAAAAATAGTTCTTTCTACTGAAGCAGAACCGACACAATCTGTACAGCAGAAACAGAAGATTAGCGGCCGTGTGGTGGATGCTTCAGGAGAACCGATTATTGGAGCTACGATTAAGGAGAAAGGTACGTCTAATGGAACTATATCCGATTTTGATGGAAACTTTGTCTTGGAGGTTTCTCCTTCTTCTGTTCTTGAAATTTCATATATTGGATATCAGAGTCAGACTATAAAATCAGATGGAAGCCAACCTTTATCTATTACCTTAAAAGAAGATACACAAACTTTGGAAGAAGTTGTAGTAGTAGGGTATGGGGTACAGAAAAAAGCTAATTTAACTGGGGCTGTCAGTAGCGTAAAGATGGATGAGATATTAGGGGATCGTCCTGTTACTTCTGTCAGTGATGCCTTGTTGGGGGCAATGCCGGGCCTCCAGGTAACAGGAACTTCTGGACAACCTGGATCGGAAATGAGTTTTAATATTCGTGGAACTAATAGTATCAATGGTGGAAATCCGCTAGTGCTGGTTGATAATGTTGAAATGGATATTAATATGTTGAATCCAGAAGACATTGAATCGGTAACGGTTCTGAAGGATGCAGCAGCTTCAGCTATTTATGGAGCACGTGCTGCCTTTGGAGTTATTTTGGTTACAACTAAAAAAGGAAGTACAGATAGTAGCGTTTCGATAAATTATTCTAATAATTTCTCTTTTAGCCGTCCTGCTAATATGCCTCATAAAGCCAGTCCAATGCAAACAGTCCAGGCTTACAAGGATATGGGATGGGTGAACTATAGAACAGGAGAAAATGTAGATACTTGGCTTGGTTTATTAGAAGATTATGCCCAAAATCCGGGTAATTATCCTGAGGGTTATACTACGATAGATGGTTTGCGTTATCAGCTTCAAGAAACAGACTTATTTGATGATATGCTTGAAACAGGTTTCCAACAGACTCATAATGTTTCTGTAAATAGTGGAACGAAATCGTTGTCTTATCGTATGTCAGCAGGTATGGTAAAACAAGATGGTGTATTGGTAACAGATAAGGATGCATATAATCGTTATAACATATCTTCTTATATTCGTTCTGATATTTATTCGTGGATTACTCCTGAATTGGATATTAAATATACCAATCTTAATTCTTCACTTCCTACATCTTCAGCGCCTTATGGCATTTGGGGAGCTGCATCGGCTTTCCCTTCTTATTTCCCATTGGGCGAAGTGGAAATGGAAGATGACTCAAGCCTTCCTATTAATACGCCACGTAATCAAATTATTTTAGGGGCTCCGACTGAGAAAAAGAGAGACAACTTACGACTTTTAGGTAAAGTTACAATAACACCTTTCAAGGACTTGAAAGTTATAGCTGAATATACATTTAATCGGAAGAGTGCTGAAACAACCAAGTATGATAACAAATTTGAATATGCGAATGGAATCAGTAACTTTAATAAAGAATCATCTATCGCAAATTCTAAGTATGAAATAACTTCAGGAGCTACAGACTATACAGCATTGAATATTTATGGAAATTATACTAAGACGGTTGGAAAACATGATTTTAGTGCTATGGCTGGTTTCAATCAGGAAAGTTATACTTATCATGAAGTAAAGAGTGCCCGTTGGGATATGATTAATGACAATTTGCCATCTTTGTCTCAAGGAACTGGAGCTTATGAAAATAAAGAAGCTTTTTCTGAATATAGAGTACGTGGATTGTTTTATCGTTTGAATTATTCATTTGCTGGTAAATATTTGTTTGAAACTAACGGGCGTTACGATGGTTCCTCTAAATTCCCAAGTGAAAGCCGGTTTGGCTTTTTCCCTTCAGTTTCTGCAGGATGGCGTGTGAGTGAAGAGCGTTTTATGGATTGGAGTGACTCGTTTTTGTCAAACTTAAAACTCAGAGTTTCATGGGGTAATATCGGTAATCAGAATGTAGATCCTTACCAGTTTGTTCCAGCTATGGAAGCTTTTAGACCTAACTGGGTTGTGGATGGAAGTAAACCGACTGCTTTGGAACCGCCTGCATTAGTTAGTAATAGTTTTACTTGGGAGAAGGTAAGTACGTTGGATTTTGGATTTGACCTTGGCTTATTTAATAATCGATTAAATATGGTTTTTGATTGGTATCGTCGTGATACCAAGGGAATGCTTGCACCTGGCATGGAATTGCCAGGAGTTTTAGGTGCAAAGGCTCCTATGCAGAATGCTGCTGATTTACGTTCTAAAGGATGGGAAATTTCTATTGATTGGAATGACAGGATTGGTAATGTAAGTTATTATTTGGGCTTTAATCTGTATGACTCACGTACTAAGATTATGAAATATGATAATGAATCTCAACTCTTAGGAAAGGATGCGGATGGTAAGTTGTATTACCGTGAAGGCATGGAATTAGGAGAAATCTGGGGCTATCATACAGACCGTTTATATACGGAAGACGACTTTGATGTAAATGGAAATTTAAAACCGGGAATTCCTAAAGTAGAAGGTTATAATCCTAATCCAGGTGATGTGCTTTATGTTGATTATAATAATGATGGACTGATTAATAATGGGACCAATACAGGATTGGATCCTGGTGACATGCGTATCATCGGAAATAATACTCGACGTTATCAGTATGGTATTCGTGGAGGAGCAGCTTGGAAAGGACTTTCTTTATCTTTTATTCTGCAAGGGGTAGGTAAACGTGATATGTGGATAATGAATGAATTATTTTATCCGCATTATGACGAGTTTAGTACTTTCTATGATACACAGTTAGATTATTGGACTCCGGAACATACTGATAGTTATTTCCCGCGTTTGTATCAAATGTCAAAAGGAAATACAGCGGCAAATACGATGACTCAGACTCGTTATTTGCAGAATGGTGCTTATCTTAGTATTCGCAATATAACATTGTCGTATTCATTACCTAAGAAGTGGCTGACTCCATGGGGAGCTAAAAATTTGCAGATATTCTTTAGTGGTGAGAACTTATTCACTTTTGATCATTTGCCGAAGGGGCTTGATCCAGAACGTACAGTCACTGATGATTTAGGATCAAGAGGATTTACATATCCTTATATGCGTCAATATTCATTTGGTATTAATTTAACTTTATAATAGCTTATTATGAAAACATATATATTAGGATTGGGACTATGTCTATGTATGACAAGTTGCTTAAATGATGGATTTTTGGATATAGACCCGAAAGATCGTCAAACAGAACAAACAGCTTTTACTTCATACGATAATTTTAAGATGTATTCATGGGGATTATATGAAATCTTTTATGGATATGGAAATAATCAAGATATGAACTTCTTTAAAGGAGAGTATGAAGCCGATAATATGATTCGTGCCGTTAAAGGAAATGAAGGGCAATATGCTTATCAGAAGGCAAAGGTGAATGCTACTGATAGTGATTGGGATTATGATTATATTCGTAAAGTGAATTTAATGCTAGATAATGTGGATGATTCAGAAATGTCAGACACAGAAAAGGAGCATTGGAGAAGTGTTGGATATTTTTTCCGTGCTTATAAATATTTTCAGATGATGTCTTTGTTTGGGGATATTCCATGGATAGAGCATGTTCTAACAGAAAGTAGTGAAGAATTGTATGCATCAAGAGATCCTAGAGATTTGGTGGCAAAAAATATCTTGTCAAATTTGAAGTATGCAGAAGAGCATATTAAAGAATCAGGTGATGGAGATAATGCAATCAATACATCAGTTGTCCAGGCTTTGATATCTCGTTTTGGATTGTTTGAAGGAACGTGGAGAAAGTATCATGGTTTGGAGGACGCAGAAACCTATTTAAGGGCTAGTGCTGAGGCTTCAGAGAAAATTATGGCTAAATTCAAAGATTTGCATCCGAGATATGATGAAATTTTTAATTCAGAGGATTTAAGTGGAGTGCCAGGTATAATTTTATATAAGGCTTATGAAACAGCGCAATTGGGGCATGGGTTGACTCGTATGGTGAGAACTGGTGAGTCAAAGATAGAAATGACTAAGGATGCGGTAGATAGCTATTTATGTAAAAATGGTTATCCGATAGAAAATGGGGCAAGTTTATATGGAGGTGATCATGATGTCTATAAACAATTTACGAATCGTGATGAACGCCTTTATTATACTGTTTGTCCTCCTCATAAAGTTAAATTAACAGGAGCTGCAGCGACATCTACTGGTTGGGCATTTACAGAAAACCCTGATGATAGAATATTTATCGATTTAATGGAGACGTTGTCTGGAGAAACATATCATCGTTTGCCTACATCTAATTTTAAAGGTTTCTATAATCAGGGACAGCCCCATTTTGTGGATTATAACTGGAGTGTTGCATGGAATGCAAGCCAGATGGGCTTTTGGATGTGGAAATATTATAATACTCATACAAATTGTGCAAATGCTACTGGTGTGAATACAACGGATGCACCATTATTTCGTTTGGGTGAGATTTTATTAAATTATGCAGAAGCTAAGTGGGAATTGACTGAATTTAACCAGGATATAGCTGATTTGACTATTAATAAGTTGAGAGACCGCGTGCATGTCGCTCACATGGAAGTTGCGCAGATTAATGAGGCTTTTGACCCGGCTCGTGATGCAGATATAAATCCTGTATTATGGGAAATCCGACGTGAAAGACGAGTAGAACTAATGGGAGAAGGTTTTCGTTTTGATGATTTGCGGCGTTGGAAAAAAGGACATTATGTTGACAAACAACCATTAGGAGTATATGTTTCTAATCCTGCTGAATATGGGAATAAACTTCTGATAAACGCAGAGGGATATGTGTACTTCTTTGAAAAGCCTTTGGGATGGCTCGATAAGTATTATTTGCGTCCTATCCCTTTGAACCAGAAAGCATTGAATCCTAATCTTGGCCAAAATCCGGGATGGGAAGAATAAAAAAAATTGGATATGAAAGTTTTTTCATTATTAATATCGACTGTTCCTTTTTTCTCTTCATTTTCTCTGTCTGCGGCAAAGCAGGCAGAGAAAATGAATGTATTGTTCTTAATGGCAGATGATATGCGCCCTGAATTGGGATGTTATGGAGTAGAAGCTGTTAAGACACCTAATATTGATCGGCTTGCATCAACTGGAGTTTTATTCCAAAATGCATATTGTAACGTACCGGTTAGCGGTGCTTCTCGTGCTAGCTTATTAACAGGAGTTTATCCTCATTATCCAGATCGCTTTGTTGGATTTTCGGCTTTAGCTAGTAAAGACTGTCCGGTAGCTATTCCTTTATCTGGTTGGTTCACTTCTCATGGCTATTACACTGTTTCTGACGGGAAAGTATTTCATCATATTGAAGATCATGCAGACTCTTGGAGTGAACCTCCGTATCGAACCCATCCTGATGGATATGATGTATACTGGGCAGAATATAATAAATGGGAATTATGGATGAATAGTGCTTCTGCTCGTACTATTAATCCTAAGACAATGCGTGGCCCTTTTTGTGAATGGGCTGAAGTTCCGGATACGGCTTATGATGATGGAAAGTTGGCAGAAAAAGCGATTGCCGATTTAAAGCGATTAAAAGAAAAAGGAAAGCCATTTTTTCTTGCATGTGGATTTTGGAAACCCCATCTTCCTTTTAATGCTCCTAAAAAATATTGGGATTTATATGATAGGGAGAAAATACCTGTGGCGGCAAATCGCTTTCGTCCGGAAGGGCTTCCTGAGGAAGTGAGAAACTCTCAAGAAATATATGCTTATGCTCGTACCACATCACCGGATGATATTTATTTTCTTAAAGAGGCAAAGCATGGTTATTATGCATGTCTGAGTTATGTTGATGCACAAATTGGAAAAGTTCTTGATGCATTAGACGAACTTGGCTTATCAGAAAATACGATTGTTGTGTTGTTGGGAGATCATGGTTGGCATTTAGGCGAACATGGATTTTTAGGGAAGCATAATCTGATGAATTGGTCTACACATGTGCCTTTAATTGTTCGTGTGCCAGGATTGCAAAAAGGAAAAACAGAATCTTTGGTGGAATTTGTTGATATTTATCCTACTTTATGCGAACTTTGTAACCTGCCTTTTCCAAAACAATTAGATGGGATTAGCTTTGTTCCTATTTTAAAGAATTTGGAGAGAAAAACGAAAGATAAAGTGTATATTCAGTGGGAAGGAGGAGATAATGCAGTCAACTGGAGGTATAATTATGCAGAATGGGAGAAAGGTAATCGTATGCTGTTTGACCATCAGATTGATGTAGAAGAAAATAAAAATAGAGCAAATGATCCTTCATATAAAAATATAATAAAGGATATGTCATCTTTTTTGCATAAGAAAAAACGTACTTTAAATAAATAATAATATGAATTTAAGACACATTATATTAGTAATACTTTCTTATTGGGCTTTATGTGGATATTCTCAGCGTATTTGTAAATCCTTAGATGATAATTGGATGTTCCGGTTTTCTCATCAGGTAGAAAAAGGAACAGGAGTTAGGATTACACTTCCTCATACGTGGAATGCTCAGGATGCCTTGTCGGGCAAATTAGACTATAAGCGGGGGATAGGAAATTATGAACGTACATTATATATTGATTCTCAATGGAAAGGTAAACGACTTTTTTTGCGTTTCGAGGGAGTAAACAGTATAGCTAATGTCTTTATTAATGGGAAGTGTCTGGGAGAACATAAAGGAGGATACAGTGCTTTTGTTTTTGAGATTACAGATAAGGTTGATTATGGGAAAAACAATAAGCTATTGGTAAGGGTAAGTAATGCAGAGCGATTAGATGTAATGCCTTTAGTGGGTGACTTTAATATGTATGGAGGAATTTATCGTGGGGTGAAGTTGATTGTAACAGAATCGGCTTGTATTTCTTTACAGGATTATGCTTCTCCAGGAGTATATTTGACTCAACAGCAAGTTAGCCCTGATGAGGCTGAAATTTCAGCTACGGTTTTGTTGTCAAATCGTTTGGCAAAACGTGATGTAGTGGTGCGAGTTGAAGTGAAAGATGGTCAGCGTGTCATATCTCGACATGAACAACAGATGACTCTAGAGAAGGGAAAAGATGAAAAAGTTGTTTTCCCCATAAAAATAGAGAGTCCTCATTTATGGAACGGGAAACGAGATCCTTTTATGTATCAAACGGAAACAACTTTATGGTCAGATGAACGGTTATTGGATAAAGTAGTTCAACCACTGGGGATACGTTTTTTCCGGATAGAACCTGATAAGGGCTTTTTCTTAAATGGTGAATATTTAAAACTGCATGGAGTGTGCAGACATCAGGATCGACCTGAATTGGGTAATGCTTTACGCAAAGAACACCATGAGGAGGATACACATATTATGTTGGAAATGGGGGTGAATGCTGTTCGTCTGGCACATTATCAGCAATCTGAGGATATGTATGATTTAATGGATAAAACTGGTATTATTGCGTGGGCTGAAATTCCATTTGTAGGCCCTGGAGGATATGATGACAAAGGGTTTGTTGATTTTCCAGACTTTCGGGAAAATGGTAAAAATCAGTTGCGGGAGTTAATCCGTCAAAATTACAATCATCCTTCTATTTGTTTCTGGGGACTATTTAATGAGTTAACAGAGTATGGAGATAATCCTGTTGAATATATCAAAGAGTTAAATATTCTTGCTCATGCTGAAGATTCCTCACGTCCTACTACAGCGGCTAGTAATCAGAATGGCAGCTTGAATTTTTTAACGGATTGTATAGCCTGGAATCGTTATGATGGCTGGTATAGTAATAATCCTGAGAATTTAGCTGAATTTTTGGATAATACGCATGCAGCATACCCTGACTTACGTATTGGTATTAGTGAATATGGGGCTGGAGCAAGTATTTATCATCAACAAGATTCATTGAGTCGACCTGCTCCTGTTAGTTTCTGGCATCCAGAGAATTGGCAGACTTATTATCACATGGAAAATTGGAAGATAATTAATGAACGTCCTTTTGTCTGGGGAAGTTTTGTTTGGAATATGTTTGATTTCGGGGCAGCTCATCGTCATGAAGGGGATCGTATAGGTATTAATGATAAAGGATTGGTGACATTTGACCGTAAAGTAAAAAAAGATGCTTTTTATTTCTATAAAGCGAATTGGAACCCGGAACCAATGCTTTATATAGCAGGGAAACGTAACCAGAATCGTGTAAGTTTGGTACAAGATATAATGGCCTTTACTAATGCGAATGAGGTAGAATTGTTGATTAATGGTAAGGTTATAGGAAAGGCCTTTCCTGATCAATATGCTACCGTAATGTGGAAAGGAGTAAAATTAGACGCTGGAGAAAATAAAATTCAAGTGAGAGCAACCGCAAAGAAAAAATGCTTATTGGATGAATGCGTAGTGTGGGTTAATTCTACAAAATAAAATATTATACTAATTTGAGTAATGACATTTATGTCTGCTTACTTTAGATAAGAAAATAAAATTCATAAAGGAGTTAGGAAGAAATATGAAAATTTCTTCCTAACTTGCGCACCGGAAATAATTAACCTTAAAAAGGAAAGATGGAAAAAACTCTTACTAAAGCAATCAAAACTATTTGCTGTTCATTGACGGGAGTGCTGACGATTAGTGGGACTCCTCAGCAGGTGTATGCAGAAAATGCATCCTTGCCTTATTGGAAGGATATTCAGACTGTATCAGTAAACCGGGAGGCACCGAGGTCGGCTTTTATGACTTATGCCGACAAGACTCAGGCCTTGACTGGAAAATATGAAAACAGCCCTTATTATGAGTTGTTGAATGGTACGTGGAAATTTTATTATACGGACTCGTATCTGAACCTGCCTGCAGACATTACTTCTCCGGAAGTGAGCACAGAAGGATGGCACAATATTAAGGTGCCGGGAAACTGGGAAGTGCAAGGATTCGGTACGGCTATTTATACGAATCACGGATATGAGTTTCAGCCTCGTAACCCTCAGCCTCCCTTGTTGCCGGAGAAGAATCCAGTGGGAGTGTACCGGCGTGATATTACCGTGCCTTCAGAATGGAAAGGCCGTGATATTTACCTCCATATTGCCGGAGCAAAATCAGGATGCTATGTGTATTTGAACGGAAAAGAAGTTGGTTATAATGAAGACTCCAAGAATCCGGCTGAATATCTGATAAATGATTATTTGAAGGAAGGCAATAATGTGCTGACTTTAAAAATCTTCCGTTGGAGCACGGGTTCTTATCTGGAATGTCAGGATTTCTGGCGTATCAGCGGTATAGAACGTGACGTATTCCTTTATTCGCAGCCGAAAGCTTCAGTACAGGATTTCCGGATTGTGTCTACTTTGGATGATTCGTACCGTAACGGTATTTTCCGTTTGGATATGGAGCTGAAGAATCATCGTACCAATACGGCTGGGTTGAGTATTAGATATGAATTACTCGATAATAACGGAAAGGTAGTAGCCAATGGTGAAGAAACCGTAGACGTACTTGCTGGTAAAGAAGGTACCGTATCGTTCAGCAAGGAACTGCCTGAAGTAAAAACCTGGACTTCGGAAGCACCTAACTTGTATAAACTATTGATGACTGTAAAGGAAAATGGAAAAGTGACCGAAGTGATTCCTTACCATGTAGGATTCCGGCGCATTGAAATCAAAGAAATTGATCAGAAAGGTACTAATGGAAAGAATTACCATGTGTTGTTTATCAATGGGCAGCCTTTAAAACTGAAGGGTGTAAATATTCACGAACATAATCCGTTAACAGGGCATTATGTAGATGAGGCCCTGATGCGTAAGGACTTGGAGCTGATGAAACGGAACAATATCAATACGGTACGTTTGTGTCATTATCCGCAAGACCGCCGTTTCTATGAACTCTGTGATGAATATGGTATTTACGTGTACGATGAGGCGAACATTGAAAGTCATGGAATGTATTATGATTTGCGTAAGGGTGGAACCTTGGGAAATAATCCGGAATGGTTGAAGCCGCATCTTTACCGTGTGGAGAATATGTTTGAACGGAATAAGAACTATCCTTCGGTTACATTCTGGTCGTTAGGTAATGAGGCTGGAAACGGTTACAACTTTTATGAGGCTTATTTGTGGGTAAAACAGGCCGACAAGGGACTGATGGACCGTCCGGTAAATTATGAACGTGCTCAGTGGGAATGGAACTCTGACATGTACGTGCCGCAATATCCCAGCGCATCCTGGCTGGAATCAATAGGTCGGTTGGGAAGTGACCGTCCGGTAGTGCCTTCAGAATATGCACATGCCATGGGCAACTCTACCGGAGGCTTGTGGGACCAGTGGAAGGCTATCTATCAGTATCCTAATTTGCAGGGAGGATATATCTGGGACTGGGTAGACCAGGGTATTTTAGTGGAGGATGAAAATGGAAGAGAATATTGGGCATACGGAGGTGATTTCGGAACCAACATGCCGAGTGACGGTAACTTCTGCTGTAATGGTATCGTGAACCCGGACCGCAATCCTCATCCGGCCATGAGCGAAGTGAAATATGCGCACCAGAATGTAGCTTTTGAAGCTACAGACCTGGCAAACGGTAAGTTTAATGTACTGAACCGTTTTTATTTCACGAACCTGAAGAAATATATGATTTCGTATGAAGTGAAGGAAAATGATAAGGTGGTACGTCGTGGAAAAGTTTCACTGGATATAGCTCCTCAGGAAAAGAAAGAGTTGGCGGTGAATGTTAGTGGATTGAAAGCTAAAGTGGGTACGGAATATTTTGTGAACTTTTCAGTAACTACGTTAGAATCTGAACCGCTTGTACCGAAAGGATATGAGATAGCGCACGAACAGTTCCGCTTGCCGATAGCCCCTGCTTCACGTTCATTCTCGGTACAGGGTCCTGCTTTGCAGTGCAGTGAAAATGGCAACTTGTTGAGTGTGCAGTCTTCGCGTGTAGCTTTTGTATTTGACAAGTCGACTGGTCTGGTAACTTCTTACAAAGTGAAGGGAACAGAATATTTCCATGAGGGATTTGGTATACAGCCTAACTTCTGGCGTGCCCCGAATGACAATGACTATGGAAGCCAGATGCCTAAACGTCTGCAAATCTGGAAGCAGTCCAGCAAGAATTTTAATGTGGTAGATGCTTCATTGGCTATGGATGGAAAAGATGCGGTATTGAAGGTCAGCTATCTGTTGGCTGCAGGTAATTTGTATATTGCTACCTATCGCATTCATCCTTCAGGAGTAGTGAAAGCAAATTATACATTTACCTCTACGGAAATGGAAGCTGCGAAGACAGAAGCTTCGGAAGCTACATTGATGGCCACGTTCACTCCTGGAAACGAAGCAATCCGCAAGGAAAGTTCCAAACTGGTAGTACCGCGTATTGGTGTCCGTTTCCGTTTGCCTGCCGAAATGGAACAGGTAACTTATTTTGGTCGCGGACCGGAAGAGAATTATTGCGACCGGAATAATGGTACATTGGTAGGTGAATATCAGGCGACAGCAGAACAAATGTATTTCCCTTATGTACGTCCACAAGAAAACGGACATCATACCGATACACGTTGGTTGATGCTGAAAAAGAAAAACGGCAAAGGACTGGCTGTGTATGCGGATGGTACATTGGAATTTAATTCACTCCGTAATTCGATAGAAGATTTTGATGGAGAAGAAGCTACCCATCGTGACTATCAGTGGGGTAATCGTGATGCAGAAGAATTGAAACATGATGTAAGTACCGCTAAGAATATCAAGCCTCGTCATACACATATCAATGATATTACTCCTCGTGATTTCGTGGAAGTGTGCTTGGATATGCGACAGATGGGTGTAGGAGGATTTGATAGCTGGGGTGCCGTGCCAGATCCTCAATATCTGATTCCTGCCAATAAGGAGTATCAATGGGGATTCACGATTGTACCGATGTAAATAATAAAGCGTTAAATGAAAATTCCGGGCTTGAAAAGACTTGTTTTCAGGCCCGGAATTTTTTTGTTCAGATAGGGACATAAAAAAAGGAGTTCCGCTGAACTCCAACCTTTTGTTAACCTTAAATCTAATACTATGAAAAACACGATGCAAAGGTACGGACTTTCTGGAGTTATGCAAGTTTTGTGTGTGTTTACATGTGTTTTATAACATAATTTGAAATTTTGGCCGTATTTGAAAGACTTATTAATAAAATTACAGTGGCAATAAGAATCGTTCTCTAAAGTACATTCATCTAAAAGTCATGTGTTTTACATGGTTCTGTAATATGTTTTTTTGTTCTTTGTTACAGAATTAATCAGAACTTTGTATGGAATTAAGTGTTAGGGAGCGCCAGAAGGCATTGACGGTTACACTGGCTATGCTATGTATAGCATGTGCTTGTTTGTTTTATCTGGGATATAGATTGTGCATGTATTATTAGTAGAGTAAAAAAAGGTGCGTCTGGATAATTCCGGGCGCACCTTTTTAGCAATAAAAGCCGATGAATTATTTGCTTTCTTTTTTAAACTTGTAGACAGCAAATGTCATGGCACCTATTTGGGTATTGAGCGTATTTCCTTCAATTGAGATGTTGCTTTCTTTAGGAGTAATAAGATTCGGGTTGTCGAGTGTATTTTCGGCATCCGGATTTTCTGTATGCAGTGTGATGCATTTTCCATCTCCTAAAGTTACCGACTTCTTCAGTCCTTTAAATTCCAGACTGATGGGTTGTGCTTTTTCAGACACGTTCGCTACTTTTACAATGTAGGTCTGTGTGTTTTCGTCCCATACGGCACTGGCGAAAAGTCCATTCTGACCTTCCTGACCACTTACCGGTTTTTTATCCATAGTCAGAGGGACTACATTTGTTCCTGCATTGTGACCATAGAGCGACTGAACATACCAGCTACAGGTGCGTACAGAACGGAGGTTGTCAAACCATATTAAGTCTGGACGCCACTGCCAGCCTTCTACGTGAGCCAGCAACGGAGCATAAGTAGCCATGTGTACTACATCTGCGTTTCTTTCTACTCCAGTCAGGAACGCTGCTTCAAGCAAAGAAGCGTGGAAGTGATTCCATTTCTTTCCTTTTCCGTGGCAGGCATATTCTCCGGCAAATACTTTCGGACCTTTACGGTCGTAATTGTCGTAACGGTTTCCTGATTTCAGGAACCAGTCTTCCGGACGATAGAAGTGTTCGTCTACCAGGTCTACTTTCAGCTTTTTCATTTCCGGCCACAAGTAATCAAAATCTTTTCCTTCAGAGTTCGGACCAGATGAACCGATAATCTTGATTTCAGGATGTGCTTTACGGAGTACTTCCACAAACAGTTTCAAACGTTCTGGATATTCAGGTCCCCATTGTTCGTTTCCGATTCCAATGAATTTCATGTTGAAAGGAGCCGGATGTCCCATATCGGCACGGAGTTTTCCCCATTTGGTATCAGTACCTCCATTGGCAAATTCAATCAGGTCGAGTGCATCCTGGATGTAGCTGTCGAGGTCGCATAGCTGAACATGTGCTTTCGGGTCATCGTTCTGATACTGGCAAGCAAGTCCGCAGTTCAGGATTGGCAGTGGCTCTGCTCCCATATCCTCTGAGAGAAGGAATAGTTCATAGAATCCCATTCCATACGTCTGGAAATAGTCAGGGTAGAAACGGTGTGGGAAGGTATAATGCCATCTGTTGCTGTTCAGCGGACGGTTTTCTACTGGTCCTACTGAATTTTTCCAGTTGTAACGGTCGCTTATTTCTGTACCTTCCACGATACATCCTCCAGGGAAGCGGAATATGCCCGGTTTAGTATCGGCTAATGCTTGTACAAGGTCTTTTCTTAATCCGTTTTCACGTCCCTTCCATGTATCGACTGGGAATAAGGATACATGTTCCAAGTCTACAGTTCCTGCTGATTGTAAGAAGATTCTCAGGTGAGCTTTTGCTTCTGTTTTTGTAGGAGTCAGTATCAGCTCATATTTTTTCCATTCTTTGGAGTTGATATCTAAAGATTGTGCGGTGATGACCTGAGTCTCATCCATGGAATCATTGTCGATAAGTTCTACTCGTATTTTCTGGTTTTCTCCTCTTGCCCATACAGTAAAACGATATTTTTCATTGGCTTTAATTCCGATGCCGAAGAATCCTTCATTTTCAATACCTGTACGTTTGTGTGCGTGGCTGGGAGCTCCAAGTCGTACGTAATGTGGATTACGTTCAAACGGGCCATCGTTTTGCAGAGTTACGTTTCCAAAGATGTTCCATCCCATAAAACTCTGTGGAAATTCAAATGAACGGTTTTTGATTAATTCTGCATAGAGTCCCCCGTCTGCTCCATAGTTAATGTCTTCAAAGAAATGACCGTACATGGTCGGTTGAATCTCTGCTCCAATTTTGTTGGCTTGGATAATCATTTGGTTGACATTCTGTGCTTGCAAGCTGAGTCCTGTCGTTAGTGCAAGTGCAGAAAGAAAGGTTAAGTGTTTGTTCATGGGTTTTTAGTTATATAGTTATAAAGTGATTTCGCAAATATATAGAAAAAATTGTAATATTCACACTTAATTCCTATTTTTGTTCTGATTAGTAATTATCTGGAAAAATACCTATGAAAAAACAAGTACTTTTTGGCACATTGGCATTATTGGCCTCTCAGGCATTTGCCCAGCAGGCAGCAGTTACCGGCCCTGATTCTCGTTTGAAACTCGATTTTCAGTTGCAGGACGGCAAGCCTGTCTATTCGGTGACCTACGATGGAAAGACCGTGCTGGAGAACTCTCCTCTCGGCTTTGTATCCAATATCGGTGACTTCAGCCGTCAGATGAGTTTTGTCGGCCAGCAGGCGGACAAGGTGGAAAAGACGTACACGCAGGACCGTATCAAGTGTTCTACGGTGAATTATTCTGCCAACAAGCTGACTGTAACCCTTGAAAATGCGGAGAAGAAGAAACTGGACATCGTGTTCCAGTTGAGTAATAACGACATTGCCTTCCGCTACGAGATGCCCCAGTATGGCGAAACGGCCTGTATGGTCATTGAAAAGGAAGCGACCGGTTTTGACTTTCCTTCTGCCACTACCACGTTCCTTTCTCCGCAGAGTGACCCGATGATTGGTTGGATGCGTACCAAACCGAGCTACGAAGAGGAATATGTGCCGGATGAACCGGTGGCTACCCCTTCCAAATACGGTGAAGGCTATACTTTCCCGGCTCTGTTCCATGTGGGCGACAACTGGGCGCTGGTATCGGAGACAGGTGTGCGCAGCCTGTATTGTGCTTCCCACCTGAGCGATGCGACCAAAGACGGCCTTTACAGCATTGCTTTCCCGAATCCGGGCGAGATGAACGGTCTGGGTTCTTCTACTCCGGGACTGGCCCTTCCGGGTGTTACTCCGTGGCGTACGATTACGGTGGGCAGCGGACTGAAGCCGATAGTGGAGACTACCGTCCCGTTTGATGTGGTGGAACCGCTGTATGAGCCATCACAGGAATACAAGTTCGGCCGTTCTACCTGGAGCTGGATTATGTGGCAGGACCCTAGCATCAACTACGATGACCAGATTCGTTTCATTGACCTGGCCAGTGAAATGGGTTATGAATATACGCTGATTGACGGAGGCTGGGAAAAGAACATCGGTCGCGACCGCATGGAAGAGCTGTTCAAGTACGCTCACCAGAAGAACGTGGATGTATTCGTGTGGTACAACTCCAACGGTTACTGGAACGACGCTCCGCAGGATGCCAAGCAGTGCATGAGCAACTCGGTAGCCCGCAAGAAAGAGATGAAATGGTTGCAGAAGTGCGGTGTGAAGGGACTGAAGGTGGATTTCTTTGGCAGTGACAAGCAGCAGATGATGGGCTTGTACGAAGACATCCTGACCGATGCCAACGAATACGGCCTGATGATAATCTTCCATGGCTGTACGATTCCTCGCGGTTGGGAACGCATGTATCCGAACTATGTGGGTAGTGAGGCGGTACTTGCTTCTGAGAACCTGATATTCAACCAGCACTTCGATGACATGGAGGCTTACAATGCCTGCCTGCATCCGTTTATCCGCAATACCATCGGTTGTATGGAGTTTGGCGGTACACTGCTGAACAAACGTCACAACCGTACGAACGACGGAGGTACCATCCGTAAGACGACGGACGTGTTCCAGCTGGCTACGGCGGTGTTGTATCAGAACCCGATTCAGAACTTTGCCCTGGCTCCGAACAACCTGACAGATGCACCGGCACTGGCTATCGATTTTATGAAGCAGGTACCTACTACGTGGGATGAAACGGTGTTCCTTGATGGTTATCCGGGCAAATACTGTGTGCTGGCCCGTCGCCATGGCGACCGCTGGTATGTAGTGGGTGTAAATGCGCAGAAAGAACCATTGAAACTAAGCCTGAACCTGCCGATGTGGGAGAAAGGCGAAACGGTTTCCTATTATCTGGACGACAAGAAACGTCAGCCGCAGCTGGAGGAACTGAAAATCAAGAATCCGGCAGAGGTGAAAGTCGTAATTCAGCCGGAGGGAGGTATTATTCTGACAAAATAATTTGAGGAGTTTTCAAAAGAGAAAAAGCGTGATTTTTTAGTGGAAATCACGCTTTTCTCTTTTTAATTTATAACTTTGCATCCTAACTCATTGAATTATGGAGAATAATCAACTTTTTATTTACAATACACTGACCCGCAAGAAGGAACTGTTCGTGCCTTTGCATGCTCCTCATGTGGGCATGTATGTGTGTGGTCCTACCGTATACGGTGACGGACATCTGGGACATGCGCGTCCTGCCATTACGTTTGATATTGTGTTCCGCTACCTGACTCATTTGGGCTACAAGGTACGTTATGTACGTAACATTACTGATGTGGGCCATCTGGAGCATGATGCAGACGATGGTGAAGACAAGATTGCCAAGAAAGCACGCCTGGAACAGCTGGAGCCGATGGAAGTGGTGCAGTATTATCTGTTGCGTTACCACAAGGCAATGGAAGCATTGAACGTGTTGCCGCCCAGCATCGAACCGCATGCATCCGGACACATCATCGAGCAGATTAAGCTGGTGGAAGAGATTCTGAAAAACGGATATGCATACGAAAGCAAGGGTTCTGTGTATTTCGATGTAGCGAAGTACAACAAAGATCATCACTATGGTGTGTTGTCAGGACGTAACCTGGATGATGTGCTGAATACGACCCGTGAACTCGACGGACAGGATGAAAAGCACAATCCGGCCGACTTTGCTTTGTGGAAATGTGCGCAGCCAGAACACATCATGCGCTGGCCGTCACCATGGAGTAACGGTTTTCCGGGCTGGCATTGCGAGTGTACCGCTATGGGACGCAAATATTTAGGTGAAACTTTCGATATTCACGGAGGAGGAATGGACCTGGTGTTCCCGCATCATGAATGTGAAATTGCACAGGCTGTGGCTTCAGAAGGTCATCAGATGGTACGTTACTGGATGCACAATAACATGATTACTATCAACGGACAGAAGATGGGTAAGTCATTGGGTAACTTTATCACCCTGGATGAGTTCTTTACAGGCTCTAACAAGTTGCTGACACAGGCTTATTCACCGATGACCATCCGTTTCTTTATCCTTCAGGCACACTATCGTAGTACAGTGGACTTCAGTAACGAAGCGCTGCAGGCTGCTGAAAAGGGCTTGGAACGTCTGTTGGAAGGTGTGAAGAATCTGGATCGCATCACTCCGGCGAAAGCTACTTCAGGCATCGAACCGAAAGGCCTGCGTGAGAAATGCTACGAGGCTATGAACGACGATTTGAATACACCGATTGTTATTTCTCATCTGTTTGATGCAACCCGTATGATTAATACGGTAATTGACAAGAAGGCTACCATCAGCGCCGAAGATCTGGAAGAACTGAAGAGTGTGTTCCATCTGTTCGTGTTCGATATTCTTGGTCTGAAAGCGGAAGCTGAAAACAATGCAGCACGTGAAGAAGCTTACGGAAAGGTGGTTGACATGCTGTTGGAACAGCGTATGCAGGCTAAGGCCAACAAAGACTGGGCTACAAGCGATAAGATTCGTGACAACCTGGCTGCTTTGGGATTTGAAGTGAAAGACACCAAGGATGGTTTCACTTGGAAATTAAACAAGTAATCGAATAGTGATTCTTATAAAAAAGGAAGGGGTACCGGTTGTTCCGGCACCCCTTTTCTTGTAGTATATCTGTGTTATTTTTTCACAGGAATTTCAATGCGTTTCCCGTCTGCCTGTACGGCGTAAAGTTTGGCATTTCCCAGTTCCACTCCTGCTGGGATATCATAGCTGAACATGTTGAAGAAGTATACCAGTTCTCCTTCTGCACTGTTTTTACGTAATTCAAATGCTACGGCATTTTCTCCATTCTCAACGGTATATTTCCGTCCGGAAACTGTATAGGATATGTTCGGACTGACGGCTTTTACCTCTCCTTCAAACTGTGTGTAATATCCGGTGTCCGAAGGTTTCGTGTCGAGTCCGGTATCTCCCGCCTTACGGTCTTCAATATACTGGAAAGCATGTTTGGGTTTCGGGAATTTTTTCATGAAAGTCTTGGCTTCCTGAATCATTTCTTCCGTTACCTTATATTTCCAGGTACCGTACTGTTCAATCGTGTCTTCTCCTGGGATAAAGAAACCCCATAAATCGAAGAAGTCAGTCAAATCTTCTCCGGCAGCTTCGCTGGCTTTCATGGCAAATTTGAGTTGTGCACCTCCTGGGTCACTCTCGGTAATCCGGTCTTCACGCAGCAATTTGAATAATGTCTGCCAGAACTTAGGATTATGTCCGCAACGATGGTAGTAATTCCACAGCTGCCAGTTCATGCGCATGTGTATTTCTGTGTCTTCTCCCTGATGGGTGGCATCTCCCATATTATACCACGCTTTTTTGCGTACGAAACGGGAATCTGCCAAATCATTCAGTTCACTTCCTCTGGAGCAATATTTCCCCAGTTTGTACAGAATGTAGTTAGAGAACAGATTGTTCGATGATTCCGTACTGCCCGGCCAGTTGATAGCAGCCTGATGGATGTGGCCTATTTCATGTGCGGGGCCCCAGGCATTGTCCTTGTTGGCCATTACATTTTCTTTCAGCAGGATATTGTTCAGGTAGGTGTATACGAAGCCGATGCAATAGTCTGTAGCCCACATGTAACTTCCTTCCGGCGAGATGGCAAAAATATGGTTGTTGACTTGTGAAGGACGTACATCTTCAATACCCATCAGCTCTTGTTCCCATCCGATAATGTCATCCCATAAGTTGATGGCCGATAGTATCTGGTTGGGCACAAACTCCTGCATCTTGGCTGTGTGGAAATAGAACATGATACGTTCGCCACGTACGCAGAAATATTTATGCGTTGCTTTTTTCAGTAATTCCGCATATTTCTCATCGGTCTTATGTTCTTTCAGGTCGAAGAATCCGGTGACTTTTCCGCTTCCCATTGGGATATGGATTTTAACGGGCTGGGCATCGGGAGAGGTCAGGTCGGTGTTGTACATCACAAACAGTTGGCCTTCTTTGCGCATGGTCAGTTTGTTGATGCCCGGAGATAAGAAATACACTTCACCGCTCACGTTGGTCTGTTTATATTCTTCTCCGCTTTCCCAGATGCTTTGTAGCGATATTTGCTGTCCGTGAGTGTCGCCTACCAGTACGATGATTTCATCTCCTTGCTGAACCGAGATGCCAGTCGGGTTGTCCAGGTTACTGTATTTCTTGGTCATTAATTTAGTAGCCCATTCTTCCGGAATACTATAAGGAGCATATTCCCGGATACGGAATTCCTTTTCGTGTGGGTCGTACGTATTATTCTGTAATGCTTTGGCCAGACGGACAAAATAATCGGGAAGCGCATTGATTTGTTCGTCGGTAACTCCTTCTTTCAGCGCACTGCAAGTAACGTCACTGAAGACGGTGAGCAAGGTATTTTCCAATGTGTTTTCCTGATTATAGCGGTAGAACTCCATTTCATCGCAGCTTACGAAGTTGCCTGCACCCGATTTCACTTCAAACTTGATACCGGTTACTTTTTGGGTAGTCTTGAAAGAAATCTTTGAAGGAGCATTCTGCATACGGAAATTGTATGTGCCATATTTTGTCCAGTTGGAATGTCCTTCATCTGTAGCAATCAGCAGGTCGAGTTCCCCAAAATTTCCATTTCCGGCACGAGTGTAATAAATCAGGTAGTCAATATCGGCACCTCCCTGGAAATAATACTCCAGTGTGACCGGGAAATTGGCCGACTGTCCCCAAACTGAATGATAAGGGTTGGCCCCATCAGCCGAGAATTTGCCATCCCAGGTATTTTCAATACCTTGTCCTGGCTGGAATTCGCTGGCTTTTCCTCCAGAAGGCTGCACTTTGATGTCTTCGCTGAGGACGATATCGGACGAGCCATATTGGGTCACGTTGAGGATATAGTTCTGTACGGGAGACAGAAGCTTGACCACCGCTGTTCTACGCTCCCCAGAGGTGTTGGCCGTAGCAGAAATTTTGAGGCTTGCTCCCTGCGAAGCATCTTCTTGGGTAGACAGGAAAAGCCAGTTGGCTTCACTTTCGGCTTTCCAGTCGTTCAGTGACAGATTGGTTTTGATAAGGATGATTTTATTTTCCGGAGTACTTCCGAATTCCTGGTTCATGTCTGCCTCCTCAATGGAAAAGATACGGTCTTTGAGATTTTCTTTCTCTTTACATCCCGAGGAAGAAAGTATCAGGAGCAACAGCATCGTGAAAGACGCGAAAAATAATTTCTTTTTCATGGTGATAAGGGTTGGGGTAGTTAAAAGAGGAAGGAGTATAGGTTGGTTCTCCTTCCTCTTTCTTTGAGTGAATGTGTAAAGAATTAATTACCGTACAGTGTGAGCTCTCCCAAGTTGAACCAAGAGCCTCCTCCACTGGTCATGGAGCCTGCGGTACTTGTCAGCACGGCGAAACGGAAATGAGAGAATGGGTTGGCTGCATGATAGATAGGAGAGGAATACTGCTGGTTTGCACCTGTAGGAAGTCCGCTTTTAATCTCTCCCAGTTCAGTCCAGTCATTACCGTCTACGCTGGTAAACAGCTTGATGTGGGTCGGGGCCGCATTTCCGTTTTCAAAGCGGGTCCAGTAGTCCAGCTTGATGGATTGGATAGGAGCAGTCAGTGTCACATCAATGTAGTTGCCGTAAGTGGCATTTGTCACTGGTGTACCCCAGTTGGAGTGGAAATGCAGGCCGGCTCCGAGTCCGTCAATCAGACCGGTAAGTCCTGTTCCGTCGCCGTCGGCAATGGAGTTGGTCTTAAACTGGTCTGCCTTCAGCACCAGCTTGTCTGGAGAGTAAGAAACTCCCAACAGGACGGTTTTCTGAGAGGCTTTGATTTCCATGCCTTCCACGTTAGGATTGGAAATGGTAAGAGGAAGGATATATTCTCCCATTTGCATGGCATCCCGGTTGAAAGTGACTTCCATGGTGGCGGTAGTGGCCGCTTCGGCAAAAGTTACCACGCCATTGTCGGGCAGGGTGTATGCGTTTGCCGGAAGTTGCTGGTAACGGTTGCCGTTCTGTGCATTGTATTTCTGGAAAGCCTCTATCGCTTCATCGTTGCAAGTGACGCTGCATTTCAATCCCCAAGCGTTTGGAGTGGGCAGGGCCAGTTCCACCGTATGGGTCTGTTTGGCTTCTCCCTTGGAAGTGAACTGGACGGCACTTACGAATCCGGCACTGGTCAGTTCGAGTGAAGGAGCCTTGATGTCAGGGGCAATGATGAGCAGGCTGTCGTGTACGGAAGCTCCGTTTCCGTGGAGCAGCAAGGGCAAGGCATATTTCTGTCCGTGATTGCTCTCCTGCAGTTTCGAGATTTCTCTTGTTTTCATCACAACGTTTATTATTTTGTAGCGTTCCTGTGCGGAAAATTGCAGTTCCTCATTGGGAAGTGAATAATATTCTGCAGGCAGATAAGCATATTTCAGCGCGTTGTTGGTGCAATAGGCCTGGAAAGCTTCTGCGGCCATCGGGACAAGTGTTCCGTTGGCGGGTACATCCCCCTTGCTTCCGGTTTTCATGATGGAAACCGGAGTGGTTCCTTCTGCCTCGGTAGTATATAATTCTGTGTTACGGATGCCTGCATCCTTGATGTTCAATACGCAATGGTATTGCGCAGGGAACAGTTCGTCATATTTTTCGCAGCTGGATAGGGCCAATGTGCCTCCTAAGACACATGCAGCCCCAAATATATGGTGTAATTTCATATTAGATACTTATTTAATAACCTGGTGCTTGAATGAGTTGTGGATTCTTGTAAACTTCATTTTCAAAAACAGGAAGGAAATACATTCGGTTAGTCCATTTGAAGTCCTGACTGATTACTACCGGGGTGTTGAATTCTTCGAAAGAAGGATCAAGCTTGCTCATGGCGTTGAGGCCCCGGCGTACGCCTGCCGACATATATTCTGGAGCAATCATCCAGCGGCGTATGTCATAGTAGCGGTGTCCTTCTCCCCACAGCTCAACGAAACGCTCGTTCTGTACCCATTTCATAATCGGCATGTCGTCTGTCACGTCACTGGTGGTAAGTTCTCTGATACCGGCACGTTTGCGAACGATGTTCAACTGCGCTAATGCTTGGGGAACTTCATCCAGAGCGGCGCAGCATTCTGCCAGATTCAGATACAGTTCTGCCATACGGATAAGAGGTCTCGGCTTGTCCTGCTTTTCTTCTGCACTGGCTGTCCATGCAAAGGTAGGCTCAATGAACTTCTGCGACAGATATCCAGTCACACAGTTGTCGCGGTTGAACAAAGACGGGTTGTATCCGTGAAGCTCCGAATTGCGCATTTCCAGTTTCAGAGGTTGTCCGCCATAAATACGGCTTCCCATGTCACCGCCGTCAAAAGCAATCCAGGCATAGAAGCGAGGCTCACGGCGGGTATTCAGCCTGATAATGTCACTGCGGTCGGTTACCCCTGCGCTCTGGTACCATTCGGATTGCGGGTAGAACTGTTTGTCTTTTTCAATAGGAACTCCGTTTTCGGTGTAGAAATGTTCCACTGTATTTAGCGTGGGCGATACACCCGAATATCCGGATTTCCAAGTTCCCTGGTTATTCTTGATGACACGGTGTGGAAGAGAACCGATGATCATGGTTCCCTGATTAGCCAGTCCCCAGATGGTTTCGCGGTTACCTTCTTTATAGCGTGTGGTCACCACGTATCGCATCAGCTGTACGCGTTCCATGAACTCTTTGTCCTTGTCGGCTGTTCCGCCTTCTGCGCTTTTGAAAGGAACAAACGGGAGGGGGAGTCCGGCCTGCTGGTATAGTGACTGTGCATCTTCCAGGCTGAACAGTTTGTGGCCGGCTGCTTCTGCGGCAGTAATGGCTTCCTGGCAGGCAGCCTTGGCAACTTCCCATTTCTTGCGGTCATATTTTAGGCTGATGAGTTCTTTTCCATATCCCGGAGTCTCAAAATTTGTGTTCTCCCAGTCTTTGTAGGGGAAGCTTCCATTGAACAATGGAGAAGCTGCATAGACGAGCAGGCGTGCTTTCAGGGCCTTGGCCATGACAGAAGTGGCTCTTCCCCATTCGTCTCCGGTGCGGGTAGCCGGGAGCTGTCCGTCTTCGCATACTTCATCGAATTTCTGGCAAATCCAGTCTTTTACATAGTCGAAGTGCATACGTCCGTTGTATTCTGATTCAGGAGTGGCCTGATCAATGTATGTATCGGTAATGGGGCATGGACCGTAGGCAACCAGTGTAACCATGTGGTAGTAAGCCAGCAGGAAGTTCGCTTCAGCAGCCCAGGCTCTTTTCTGCTCATCAGTCACTCCTCTTGCATGAGGTAATTGCTGGAGGAAAAGCAGGCACTGTCCGATAAACCGATAGTTGCTGCCCCAGCTCCATCCGTCGGCAATGTTCGTCGGAAGGTTCAGGTCCCAGGTTATTTTCTGTGAACCGGTGTTCCACAATGGAGGAAGCACATATTCATCGGCACCGGCTTCTACCGTTTGATAGTCGAAAGGATTTCTTATACCTCCGTAGCAGGAGAACAGGAATCCGAGGGTTGATTCCGGATCTTTGGTCGCATCCGGTAAAGAAGCTTGTTCGGGCGGTACCACATCCAGGTAATTACATGAGGTGGTTCCTCCACATAAAGCCAGTGAAAGCAAGGCTATTTTTCCTATATTTTTTAAAGTCTTCATCGTAATTAGATTTTTAGAATGTTAACTGTAATCCGATATTAAACGTTCTCTGTAAAGGATAACTGTTCCATGCCAGTTCGGGATCCCATAATTTGAACGGGCTGAATACGAACAGGTTGTTCCCGCTGAAGTACACGCGGGCATGCTTGAAACGGTAGCCTATTTCCAATGTCTTGAAGCGGATGAAGTTACCGTTTCTCATCCAGTAGGTACTGGGCTGGGTGTTGTTGGCTGTCTGTGCATCAGTCAATCCCAGGCGTGGATAAGCCGCATTGGGGTTCGGGTTGGCTTCTGTCCAGTAATCATTGGCAATGAACTGCATGACGTTGTAGTCATTTTGTCCAAACGGAGTAATTCCACTGATCATGAGTGTACGCATGGCTGAACCGTTGAAGAACACGCCGAAGTTGAAACCTTTGTAGTCGATGTTCATGCCAAGTCCGTACTGAATGCGCGGCATGTTACCGTATTCTGAAATCATGACCTTATCTTCCGCATTGATGATGCCGTCACCGTTCACGTCGCGGTATTTCACGTCGCCCACCATTGCGGTACTTCCTAAGTTCTGTGTCGGGCTGTTGTCTATTTCTTCCTGGCTTTGGAAGAGTCCTTCCGCAATGTAACCGGTCTGGTGGCTCAAAGGTTTGCCGGTCACGGTCTGCCATGTATATGGATAGAGCGGCTCATCGTAGTCTACGTATTTGTTTTGGGTGTAGGTAAAGTTTCCTTGGAAATCTACAGCCAGGTCTTTGTTGAACTGCTTGCGATAGTTCATGCTCAGTTCATATCCCCAGTTGTCTACCTTTCCTTTGTTGCTCCAGGGTTTGGCGGAGTCGTATCCTAACGATTGTGGCCATGCTTCGCGGTGCAGCAGGATGTTGTAACGTTTGTCGTAGAAGAAGTCGAAGGTCAGGCTCAAGCTGCGGAACAGTTCCATGTCGAAACCGACGTCCAGTTTTTTCACACGTTCCCATCCGGCGTTTTGCACGGCATACTGAGTGACCACAGGACCGTATTTGGTGACATTCAGGTCTTCTCCAAAGGTGGCTCCCGGGCGATTCTGGCCAATGACATTTACTTGGTCGATGTACAAGAAGTGAGGTGAGCCTTGAGGACCGGTTTCGTCGCTACCTACCAGACCGTAGGAACCTCTCAGCTTCAAAGACGATATGACCTTGCTGAGGGGAGCGAAGAATTTCTCGTTGGAAACCACCCATCCCAGAGAGATGGCCGGGAAGAATTCAAAGCGGTCGCCTTTTGCCAGACGCTCGGTTCCGTTGTAACCGAAGTTGATTTCAGCCAGATAACGCTGGTCGAAGTCGTAGGTGAAGCGCCCGGAGAATCCCTGGTTGCGGTTGGGTAACACGGCATTCCGGTATTCACGTTGCATATAGAGCAGCATACCCCCTACGTTGTGTTTTCCGAAACGACGCTGATAGTCGAGGGTAAATTGCAGGAAGAATGTGTTGTCTCCGGCTTTCGTGATGTCCGACTGTGCGATATAGTCTGTTCCGCTTGTGCCTAATCTTTCCAGTGTATATTCTCCTGTGGAAGGATTGAAACTTCCGTCTTTAATTCGGTAGTAGTAGGGCTCAATGGTGCGGTTATACCAGTTGGACGACCAGTTTTTGAAGTTTACCAATGCCGTAGCGCTCAGTCCCTTGGTGATGAAATCAAGCTGCTGGCTTACCTTTAATGAGGTGTTCAAGGTGTTTTCCTGAGTTTGTTTGTAAGAAGAGAGCATGTAGGCGTACGGATTGGTGCGTAAGTTGTTACCACTCAGAATGGTATTACCGAACCGTATGTGCGTATCGCCTTCCTGAGCCGGGAACGTGACAGGGAAGTTGATAGGATTGGTGGTCAGGGCCATATTGAACAAGTCGGATGTATTGTAGTTGGGACCCTGATTGTTTCGTATCTGCGCATTCATTCTCAGGTCTACGGTCGTGGTAGAGGTTAACTTATATTTGATGTTGTTCTGGAAGTTGTAACTCCAGTTGTTGATGTTGTTGTTATAGGAGTATACCTTTCGGGTGTTCAGCAATCCGGAATCGTGATTAGCCTGGATACTCATATAGTAAGTTGCTCTGGAACCACCGCCCTGCACGTTGATGTTGGCACGCTGGCTCATGGCCATGTTCTTGAAAATTACATCATTCCATTTTACGCTGGGATACATGTAAGGGTTTGTACCCAGACGGGTATTTTCTATTTGTTCCTGAGTATATTTCGGAGTGATGCCCGGAGTGCGGGTTACCTGTGCTTCGTTGTACATTGTCATCCAGGTAGCACCGTCCACGAAGTCGGGGAAGTTGGTCATGACATTGAAAGCGTTTTCTACAGTCACGTTAATCTGTGTACGTTCATTTTCACGTCCGGATTTGGTCGTAATCAACATTACACCGTTGGCACCACGGGCACCATAAATCGCGGTAGCAGAAGCATCTTTCAGAATAGAAAAGCTTTCAATGGTTTCTGCCGGAATGCTGTTCAGGTCGGCAGCTGAGATTTCTACATCGTCTAACATAATCAGCGGGGTTGCTCTTCCACCGAAGGTACCGATACCACGGATGTAGAATTCGGCGGCCTGTCCCGGCGCACCGCTGGAAGTCTTGGCGATGACACCTGCCAACTTACCGGCGAGGGCATTGGTCAAAGAAGAAGTAGGAGTGACAAGGGATGAACCTTTTACACTGGTGATAGAACCAGTGACACTGACTTTTTTCTGCGTACCGGCACCGACTACTACAACTTCGTCCAGCATTTCATTGTCCGACTGTAGTTTCACGTTGATGACGCCGAGGTCGGCCACGGAAATCTCACGGGTTTTATAACCGATGAAGCTGACCACCAGGATGTCTTTGCTGGTAGCTTCGATAGAATAATTACCATCCAGGTCGGAAATGACACCGGTGCTTTTTCCTTTCAATACGATGTTGGCTCCGATGATAGGTGTTCCGTCCGAAGCATCGGTAATGGTACCGGTGATGGTTCGTTTTCTGGGACTTTGTGCAGTAGCCTCGATGTCTTTGGTTTCATGAAAGGAAACTGCTGGAAGGGGGCTTGCATCGAGTGTGGCACTGGACACAGCCCAGGAGGAAAGAGGTAGCATACATAATGCCAGTCCAAGTTTTTTTGTAAACTTGTTCGTTTTTCCTTGTTGCATGTCAGTAAAATTAAGGTTATTAAATTTAGGTATTAAGCTCTTGTGGAAGAGGTTTCAAGGTAAAAAAACAGTAGTAAGGCTGTAATAAGGTTATTCGGTCTTTATCTCTTGTGATTTTCAGGTTATAAGGTTAAATGATTAATCTTTTGATTATATGTTTTCAGTTAGTATTGATTCTTGGTTTTCTGTTTTCTGCTTTTTGCAAAAATATAGTAATGTGGCATATGAAAGAAATATTTTTTATTAATAAATGAAAAATAAAAAAAATAATCTGGGATGGGTAAGGTGTTTTGTACTGGAAATCAGTGGTTTATAGGAGTGTGGAAAGACAGTAAAAAAACGCAAGTGCGTTTGAACTAAAACGTCGAAGCGTTTTACACAAAACGTCCTTGCGTTTAAGGTCAAACGTAAAGGTGTTTTCCTCCAAGCGCAAGGACGTTTTTTCAGCAATGATTTTATGTGTATAAACTGTATATTTATCCGAAACAGATACCCATCCGTCGGCCTTGAACCACCAGGTCGTGGTCTTCCGTAACCAGTTTCAGCTTGCTGGCCACTTCACTCAGTGGAACAGACTCGATGGCATTGCCTTTCAGCGCTACCATCCGGCCAAACATTCCTTGGGCAATCAGTTCGGTGGCATGTCCTCCCATACGGGTAGCCAGGTTGCGGTCGTAGGCAGTAGGACTTCCTCCGCGCTGGATGTATCCCAATACAGTTTCGCGGGTTTCGAATCCCGTTTCGTATTCTATTTCTTCGGCAATGTATTGCGCAGCTTTTTTACCTCCGATTGTAGGAATTCCTTCTGCTACTACTACAATAGAGTAGGGCTTTCCTTTCTTCAGGCGGTTGATGATGGCGTCACCGATACGGTGAATGTCGAAAGGAATTTCAGGAAGCAGAATAATGTCGCCTCCTCCCGCCATACCGGAGTGAAGGGCAATCCATCCAGCCTTGTGGCCCATGACTTCAATGACCATGACACGCTGGTGGGCACTGGCAGTGGAATGCAGGCGGTCAATAGCGTCGGTGGCTATCGTTACGGCCGAATCGAAACCAAAAGAAACATCGGTTCCCCACACGTCATTGTCGATGGTTTTGGGAATGCTTACCACATTCACTCCCGCTTCAGCCAGTTTCGCAGCTGTTTTCTGCGTACCGTTTCCTCCGATGCACACGATGCAGTCCAGGCCGCGCTCGCGGATGGTCTGAAGCATGATGGCAGGTTTGTTTTCCGATACGGCACCCGCTTTTCTTTTGAACGGTTTTTCGCGTGAAGTACCAAGGATGGTTCCTCCCAGGTTCAGAAGTCCTGTCAGTGAGCTTTCGTCCAGCGGAACAATGTCATTGTCCAGCAGTCCCCGAAACCCACTATGAATTCCATAAACCTCCATCCCGTAATGGTTGATGGCTGTCTTGCATACCCCTCGAATGGTGGCATTGATTCCCGGACAGTCGCCTCCTGAAGTCAAGATTCCTATCTTCATGTTTTGCTGTATTAATAGATTGTGTGGTAAAGGTAAGAAAAAACTGTATATTTGTCATGAAGGAGGAAAAAATAATGTTCCTCTCTGCTGAATTAGGCAGAAAAAATCTACCTTTGCAAGCATCACATATAAGGATTTGAAATTTAGAAACCAATGAATTCAACCAAGTTAATAGGAAAAATATTTGTCCCCCGACAGAAGGAAATCGACCTTTATGGGACAAAGGCCGAAGAAATTCAGGCTCGTGTATTCCGAAAACTGATACATAAAGCTTCCGCTACAGAGTGGGGTATGCGGTATGATTATAATCATATCCAGGATTATACGGATTTTCAGCGTGTTCCGATACAGACGTACGAGGATGTGAAGGGATATGTGGACCGTATGCGTCACGGTGAAAGAAATGTGCTTTGGCCAGGGAAGGTCATCTGGTATGCCAAATCATCTGGAACCACTAATGATAAAAGTAAGTTTATTCCTGTCAGTTCCGACGGATTGAAGGAGATTCATTATCGAGGAGGAATAGATGCGGTTGCATTGTATCTTCGTGAAAATCCTGAAAGCCGTTTCTTTTCGGGAAAGGGCTTGATATTGGGAGGAAGCCATAGTCCGAACTATAACGTGAAGGATAGCTTGGTGGGCGATTTGTCGGCCATCCTGATTCAGAATATCAGTCCGCTGGTGAACCTGATTCGGGTGCCGAAGAAAGAGATTGCCCTGTTGAGTGAGTTTGAAGAGAAGGTAGAACGTATTGCCAGTACCACGATTCATCAGAATGTGACCAACATCTCGGGAGTTCCTTCCTGGATGCTGGCCGTGTTGAACCGCGTACTGGAAAAAACGGGAGCCAAGTATTTGAATGAGGTATGGCCTAATCTGGAGGTCTTTTTCCATGGAGGAGTATGCTTCACACCTTATCGTGAACAGTACAAGCAGCTTATTCCTACAGACAAGATGCATTACATGGAAACGTATAATGCCAGTGAAGGTTTCTTTGGCTTGCAAAGCGATTTGCACGATCCGGCCATGTTGCTGATGATTGACTATGACGTGTTCTATGAATTTATTCCTTTGGAGGAAATCGATAAGCCGAATCCTACGATTGTACCTTTGTGGGGTGTGGAAGTAGGACGTAACTATGCGGTAGTAATCAGTACCTCCTGCGGTTTGTGGAGATATATCATTGGGGATACGGTGAAATTCACACAGAAAGACCCATACAAGTTTATTATCTCCGGTCGTACCAAGCACTTTATCAATGCTTTCGGTGAGGAACTGATGGTAGATAATGCAGAAAAAGGACTGGAAAGAGCCTGCAAGGAAACCGGTGCACAGGTACTGGAATATACGGCAGCTCCTGTCTTTATGGATGCCAATGCCAAGTGTCGTCACCAGTGGCTGATAGAATTCAGCGTGATGCCGGATTCGCTGGAGAAGTTTGCACAGGTGCTTGATACCTCTTTACAGGAAATTAACTCAGACTATGAGGCAAAACGGCATAAGGATATTACCTTACAGCGTCTGGAAGTAATTACGGCTCGCGCCGGATTGTTCCATGACTGGCTGAAGCAGAAAGGAAAGCTAGGTGGCCAGCACAAAGTGCCGCGCCTGAGCAACAGCCGTGACTATATTGAAGAAATGTTGAAACTGAATAACTAAACTATATAGATGAAACCTATACCTAAATATATTGCTTTGTTGCTGGTCATTATCGGGTTTTATGCATGCGCGAGCACGGGTATGCCCGATGGGGGACCGTATGATGAAACGCCGCCCAAGTTTGTGCGTGCTACGCCGGAACCCAATGCCACGAACAACAAGCGTAAGAAAATTTCCATTGAATTCGATGAATACATCAAGCTTGACAAGGCATCGGAGAAGGTGATTATTTCGCCTCCTCAGAATGAGGCACCCGAAGTGAAGGTAAGCGGACATCGGGTCTTGGTGGAATTTTTCGACACTCTTCGTGAAAATACCACTTATACGATAGATTTTGGTGATGCCATTGTGGACAATAACGAAGATAATCCGTTGGGCAACTTTGCATACGCTTTTTCTACAGGCGAGCATATTGATACGATGGAGGTATCGGGTACAGTCTTGGCAGCTGAAAATCTGGAACCGGTAAAGGGTATTCAGGTAGGGCTTCATAAGAATTTGGAGGATAGTGCGTTCGTAAAACTTCCGTTTGACCGTATTTCACGTACTGACAGCCGCGGACGTTTTACCATTCGTGGGGTTGCTCCGGGAAAATACCGCATTTATGCCTTGATGGACGGTAACCAGAACTATTTCTTTGATTCGAAGACGGAAGCCGTTGCTTTCCTGGATTCGCTGGTGGTGCCCGACATGCGTCCGGCTATGCGTCAGGATACCGTATGGAACGAGTTGGATACATTGGCGTATGATACGATTTACGAGGTGCATTACACACGCTTCCTGCCCGATAACCTGATTCTTCGTTCGTTTAAGGAAGAGAACCCGATGCAGTATCTGGTGAAGAGCGAGCGCGAACAGTTGAACCGTTTTTCTTTGTATTTTAGTGCGAAATCCGATACGCTTCCTACCATCAAAGGACTGGATTTTGATGAGAAGGATGCATTTATCATCGAAAGTAATCCGCGCAACGATACCATCCGTTACTGGATTAAGGATACCGTGATGTGCGAACGTGATACGTTGACTTTCCAGATGGACTATCTGGCTACGGATACGTTGGGTCAGCTTGTGCCGAAGACTGATACCTTGCGTATGGTGAACAAGATTGATAAGAAACGCCGTATGGCCTTGGCCGAAGAAGCCCTGAAGAAGGAAGAGAAAGAGCGGAAAAAACGTGCAAAGAAAGGTGATACGCTGAAGGTGGAGCCGAAATTCTTTGCGATGTCGGTAGATGCTCCTTCCAATCTGGATTTGAACCGGAACATCGTGCTGAAATTTGATGAGCCGGTAGAACATATTGACACGGCGGCCATTCACATGGCTGTCAAGGTGGACTCGCTGTGGGAGGATATACCGTTTATTCTGATGGCAGACTCCGTAGCTCCACGTCAGTATCAGATTCTGGCCGACTGGCAACCCGGACAGGAGTATCAGCTCAAGATAGACTCGTTAGGTATCAAGGGTATTTACGGGCTCTATACCAACAAGGTGGAAAACCAGTTGAAGGTGAAGACCCTTGAAGATTACGGTACGCTGTATCTGAATATCGTAGGGGCAGGACCTCATGCCATAGTACAGTTGCTGAACAGCAGTGACGGAGTAGTGCGGCAACAGCCGGTAACGGACAAGAATACGTGTGACTTCTATTTCTTGCAGCCCAGCACAAAATATTATATCCGTCTGTTTAACGATGACAATAACAACGGGGTGTGGGATACCGGTAACTACGCAGAAAAACGCCAACCGGAAGAAGTGTTCTACTTTCCGAAAGTATGGGAAATGAAAGCCAACTTTGAGTTTGAAGAAACGTGGGACATACATGCTATGCCGCTTGACAAACAGAAGTTGGGCGAGATAAAGAAACAAAAGCCTGATGAGGCCAAGAAAATCAAAGACCGCAACAAGGAGCGGGCTCGTAAACTAGGAAGAACATGATAAGGAAACTGATTCTTTGCCTTTTCCTTCTGGCAGGAGGAATGGCAGCCAGCGCACAATGTGGTGCAGTGAATGATGCAATCAAGCCAGGAGAAACACTCTCTTATGAGCTGAAGTTTAACTGGAAATTCGTCTGGATTAATGCCGGATGGGCAAAGATGACGGTAAACGAGACGACTTATAACGGTCGTCCATGTTTGAAAACGGACTTACAGTCGTACACCAACAAGAAGATTGATTTCTTCTTCAAGATGCGTGACACGCTGACCTGCATCACTTCGCAGGATCTGGTTCCTCTGTATTTCCGAAAGGGAGCAGAGGAAGGAAAACGTTACACGGTAGATGAGGTGAAATTCAGCTATCAGAACGGAAAGTGTATCGTCGACCAGCAGCGCACCTTGCGCGGTAATACCGACAAGCATCATGACGAGATGCCTGTGTGTGTGTACGATATGCTGAGTATCCTCTTGCAGGCCCGTTCGTATGCCCCTACAGAGTACAAGCCCGGGCAGAAGATTCTTTTCTCCATGGCTACCGGAAGGGCAGTGGAAAAACAGACTCTGATTTATCGCCGGAAGGAGAATTATAAGGCTGAAAACGGGGTAACGTATCGTTGTCTGGTATTCTCGCTCGTAGAATATGTGGGAGAAGAAAAGAAGGAAAAAGAAGTCATTACCTTCTATATTACAGACGACCGTAACCACTTGCCGGTACGTCTGGATATGTACCTGAACTTTGGTTCGGCAAAAGCCTTCCTGACCGATATTAAAGGCAATCGCCATCCGCTGACTTCCATTGTAAAGGAACGGTAAATGTAGAGCTTTCTTCCTTGAAGAGTTTTTGGGAAGGAGCAAGCAAAAAGGCATACAAAAAATCCTCAACTATTACTACGGGGTAGTTGAGGATTTACTATAAGGTAATTTAGAAGTTACTACGGGGTAATCAAGCGATTACTACGTAGTAATTTTTGTTTCTTCACTGTCTGTTTCTGTCTCTTCTGTAAGCTGGAATGCCGCTTCTTCTGCTTCGGCAATAATCCGCTCCACGTCATCGTACCTTTCAGTAACAGCAATTTCTTCTTTCACTTCCGTATCGAAAGATTCCGGGTTCTGCCCGTCTGCTTGTGCGGGAAGAGTATCCGCTTCCATAGTCAATGCTTCGGTTGCGTCAGCTGAAGTCGGATTCTCCTCTGCAGCAGCTTGTTCTCGTGCGGCTTTTTCTGCAAAGATCGCGTCAATGAACTGCGGGTCATTCTTGATTTTGTTCAAAGTTTCATGAGCAGCTTCCTGCTGTGATTCTTTCTTGGAATATCCTTTGCCTTGCCCGGCGGGAACCTGTTCTACCACGACCTGTGTTTCAAAGACCGGATTCTGTTGCTCGTCGACCGTCTGCTCTAGCAGGTTGAATTCAATGAGGAACTTGTTTTTCTGTCCCCATTCAATCAGTTTCGACTTGAAGTTGACTTCCTTCCGCGACAGCTTCTCCAGATTCAGGTAGGGTTTGATAATGCGTTCTTCCATGAAGAACTTGCAGGTGGCGTACCCGCGGTCCAGATAAATGGCTCCCACAAGTGCTTCAAAGGCATTACCGCACATGTAGCTGTTGTGTGACGATTGCCGTGTGGTGTATTTTATCAGCTTGTCCAGACCGATTTTTACGGCAATTTGGTTCAGTGTCTCTCGTTGTACGATTTTAGAACGTGTATTGGTCAGAAATCCCTCTCTTTTCCCCTCAAACCGTTTGTACACAATGTCGGCTACTACTGCATCCAGTATGGCATCTCCTAAGAACTCCAGGCGTTCATTGTTCAACAGTCTGCCTTTGGCCTTTACCGAAGACGATTTGTGCAGGAGGGCCTGCTGGTAGATTTCGATGTTTCGCGGATAAAATCCCAGTATTTTATAAAAACAAAGATAAGACTCCTTATCCTTTCGAAAAAGAAGTCTTATCTCATCTAGTATATTGCTAAACACAGTTTATTCAGTGTATTTTTTAATGATTACACATGCATTGTGACCACCAAATCCGAATGTGTTGCTCAATGCAGCACGTACAGTACGCTGCTGTGCCTTATTGAAAGTGAAGTTCAGGTTGTAGTCGATGTTTTCATCGTTGTCACCTTCTTCGTGGTTGATTGTCGGAGGTACAATGTCATTTTTTACAGACAGTACGCAAGCAATGGCTTCTACACCTCCGGTTGCACCCAACAGGTGTCCAGTCATAGACTTGGTAGAACTGATGTTCAGTTTGTAAGCATGTTCGCCAAACAAATCCTTGATGGCTTTTACTTCAGAAACGTCGCCTACCGGAGTAGAAGTTCCGTGTACGTTGATATAGTCGATATCTTCCGGTTTCATTCCGGCATCTTCCAGAGCGCTCTGCATAACCAGTTTCGCACCCAGGCCTTCAGGATGAGAGGCTGTTAAATGGTAAGCGTCGCCAGATGCACCTGTACCGGCCAATTCTGCGTATATCTTCGCACCACGTGCTTTAGCGTGTTCCAGTTCTTCAAGAATCAAACATCCGGCACCTTCGCCCATTACGAAACCATCGCGGCTGGCGCTGAACGGACGTGAAGCACGTGCAGGGTCGTCATTGCGTGTAGACAGTGCATGCATGGCATTGAAGCCGCCTACTCCTGCAGGGAAGATAGCTGCTTCGGCTCCACCTGTTACAATGATGTTGGCTTTTCCCAAACGAATATAGTTGAATGCATCAGCTATAGCGTTAGAAGAAGACGCACATGCAGAAGTAGTGGTGAAGTTAGGTCCGTGGAAGCCGTACATGATAGAAATCTGTCCGGATGCAATATCTGCAATCATCTTCGGAATAAAGAACGGATTGAATTTCGGTCCGAGGTCGTCTTTTGTTTTCTCGTAACCAGCGACTTCTTCTTCGAAAGTATGAATACCTCCGATTCCGACACCGAGAATCACTCCGACTTTGTTCAAATCTTCTTTTTCTACGTCGATACCGGCATCAGTTACCGCTTCTTTAGCTGCAACTACGGCATACTGAGTGTAAAGGTCCATCTTACGGGCTTCCTTACGGTCAATATGGTCAGCAGCATTGAAGTTCTTCACTTCGCAAGCGAACTGAGTCTTAAATTTTGACGCATCAAAATGAGTAATAGGTCCTGCTCCGCTGACGCCGTTCAGGAGGTTGTTCCAGAATTCCGGAACAGTGTTACCTACTGGAGTCAACGCACCAAGACCTGTTACTACTACTCTTTTTAATTCCATAAAGGTAGAATTAAATTATTTTGCGTTAGCTTCGATGTAAGAGATAGCGTCACCTACAGTCTGGATCTTTTCTGCCTGATCGTCTGGAATAGAGATTCCGAATTCTTTTTCGAATTCCATGATCAATTCTACAGTATCCAAAGAGTCAGCACCCAGGTCGTTAGTGAAGCTAGCAGTTGCAACTACTTCTGATTCTTCTACGCCCAATTTATCTACGATAATTTTCTGTACTTTTGATGCGATTTCAGACATAATTCTAAGTTTTTTAAGTTTATAAATAATGTAATTTATTGATTTTTCGCTGCAAAGGAATAAATATTTCTGATTCTAAGCAAATATTCAGGCAAATAAATGCTTTCCCTTTGCACATTTTTATACAATCTGTGCACGTAAACTTGTTTTTTTATGCCTTATTCCCTTCGTAAATGATAGTCGCCGCGCAGTTGTTCAAACTGCTCCGGGTGTGCACGCAATTCTTCGCAGTCCTTGTGCGGGTTATACAGTTGAAGTACCCTTACATTCTCGTCCTGCGACAAGGTTTGATTCGGATTGTCGGGGAGGGTAATATGAAAATCAGCCTGTTTATGGAAGAAACGGCAAAATGCTTCCAATACCATGCGGGTAGCATTGGCTTTTCCGTCGGCTGAATAACCGGCAATGTGAGGTGTGCCGATAAATACCTTGTCGAGCAACTCCTGACTGATGTGAGGTTCGTTTTCCCATACGTCAATGACAGCACCCTTTACGAGCCCTTGATTCATTGCTGTAAGCAATGCTTCTGTATCTACGACTTCTCCACGTGAGGTATTGATGAGATAAGGGGACTGTTGTAGTTTTTGAAAGAAAGTGCTGTTGGCCAGATGGTAGCTCTTGTATTTCCCTTCCCGGATGAGGGGTGTATGAAAGGTCAGAATGTTACATTGTTCGGCCAGTGTGTCTAATGAACAGAAGCCTTCTTCTCCCTGATCTGCCCGGGGAGGGTCATTCAGCAGCACCTTCAATCCAAGGCGTTGTGCCATCTGCCGAATACGTTCTCCCACATGTCCTACACCAATAATACCCAAACAAGATTCTTGGAGGTTGAGTCCCTTTTCTTTTTGAAGGAGCAGAAGTACAGCGTGAAGATATTGTTCTACAGCCCCTGCATTGCATCCGGGACAATTGCTCCAGGTAATCCCGGCTTGCTGGCAATATACCGTATCAATGTGGTCGAAGCCGATGGTAGCTGTCCCGATGAACCGTACGTTGCTTCCTTCCAGCAATTCCCGGTTACAGATTGTCCGTGTGCGGATAATCAGGGCATCTGCGTCTTTAACGACCTCCGGTGTGAAGGCTTTCCCCGGCAGATAGACCACTTCATCCGCCAGTTGTTCGATGGCTTCGCGGATGTAAGGTATTTTGTTGTCTACGATTACTTTCATTTTTATTATATGCAGTTCTAAAGTCTTTTTTAGAATCTGCAAATGTATATACTTTTGGTGAAATGCGATACTAAAACATAAACAATGCATCGTAAATCTTATTTTATTCCTATCTTTGCCAAATAGGATTAATTATGGTACAGCAGTATGATTATCTGATTGTTGGCGCTTATGCCTATATGGATGAAACCATAGAAACGGTATTGAATTTAATGAAATAAGAATCTGTAAATGAATAAATAGCATGAAAAGTCTGCATATCATTACTCCGGTTAAGGATTCTATAGAGTTTACTTTAGAAACAGTAAAGGCTATTTTGGATTCCGAGATAAAAGTTCCTTATACTTATACGGTATATAATGATTTTAGTACGGAGGAGAATACAAAAATTTTGGAGGAAAGTTCAAAGCAATTGGGCTTTCGGTTAGTTAATCTGTCTGATTTGACAGATCATCCTTCACCTAATTATTTATTGGTGTTGCAGATGGCTCAGAAGGAAGCGATTGGGGCAGAAGCTGGTTTGTTGATTGTAGAATCGGATGTGGTGGTGAAAAAGAATACCTTGCAAGATTTGTTTGATGGAGCTTTGGCGCGCCCTGATTGTGCTATTGCGGCAGCTGTGACTACGGATGAATCTGGAGAAATAAATTACCCTTATCTGCATGCTAAGGGAAATGAGAATAAAATCTATGCGGAAAAGAAACATTGTAGTTTTTGTTGCTCTTTGTTGACATTGAGGTTCCTGAAAGAATTTGATTTTCACCAACTGGATGCTACGAAGAACTGGTATGATGTAACGATTTCTCATGAGGCTTTAAAGAAGGGTTTCCAGAATTATTTGTTTACTGTCTTGCCTGTCTGGCATCGTCCTCATGGAAGTCGCCCATGGAAACAGCTGAAATACAAGAATCCTTTGAAATATTATTGGTTGAAGTTTACAAAGGGATTGGATAAGATTTAGTTAATACGATTTATGAGTTTCTTTAATCATCAGACTTTGGTATTAAGTCCCGGATGTGAATCGTTTAGGGATTTCATGCTTTCTATTCCGGATCGTTTTGAGAAGGGAGAGGGTACCATCATACATAAAGGTAGAAATGAATTGAGAAAAATTACCTATAATGGAAACGTACTTGTAGTAAAATCTTTTCGTACTCCGAATATAATCAATCGTTGGGTGTATGGGGTGTTTCGTCCTTCAAAAGCCAAACGTTCTTTTGAACATGCCCAGATGTTATTGGATATTGGTGTGGGTACTCCTCGTCCCGTCGGCTATTTGAATATCCGTAAAGGATTGATGTTCGACCGAAGTTATTATGTAACGTATGCATCCGATTGTCCGTATACTTATGAGGAATTGTTCAAACATAAATTTGAGTATGAGGATGATGTGCTTCGTGCAGTAGGTCATGTAACGGCTCAGTTGCATAATCACGGCTATGCTCATAAAGACTATGGTAGAGGAAATATCTTGTTTGCTCAGACAGCAGAAGGTATAAAAATAGAAATTGTTGATTTGAACCGCATGGACATTGGACCGTTGGATATGAAAGCGGGTTGTAAGAATCTGGAGCGCCTTCCTGCCACTCCTCACATGCATAAGGTGTTGGCTGAAGCATACGCTAAAGAACGTGGTTTTGATGCCGACGAGTGTTACAAGCTGATGGTGGCTTATCGGAGTACTCAGCCTGGAAAGATTGATGGTCTTTATTAACTAGAGGGTATGAATATAATAGCTGTAGTAGTAACCTATAACCGGAGAGAGTTGTTGAAGCGTAACATTGCTTGCTTACGCTTGAATACTCCTGTTTCCTCCATAGTTGTTGTGAATAATGGCAGTACGGATGGAACTGGAGCATGGTTGGATGAACAGGAAGACTTGACCGTTATTCATCAGGAAAATGTCGGTGGGTCAGGAGGTTTTTATCGAGGCATTCAGTACGCTTATCAGGCAGGTGCAGACTGGATCTGGTGCATGGACGATGATGTGTTTCCTCGTCCGGACTGTATGGAGTATCTGCTGCCTTATACCCATGAACCTGGGGTAGGAATTCTTGCTCCTCGTCGTTTGATGGCAGGACAGATTTTTACCAATGACTTTCAGAAGGTGAACCTGAGCAATCCGTTTGCTTCCATGTATCAGCAGAAACTGAAGAAGCAGGTGGTTAATGGCCCGGTAGATATTTGTGGTACGGCTTTTGAAGGACTTTGTATAAGCCGTAAGGCCGTTGCAGAAATAGGCCTTCCGAATAAAGAGTTGTTTATTTTCTGTGACGATACAGATTACTGTCTGCGTGCAGTATTGGCAGGTTTCCGGATTCTATATATTCCCTCAGCCTTGATGGATAAGGAGAAGTTCTTTTCAAATGATAACTGGGAGGAGAGAAGCCGAAAGAAAAAATGGAAACGTTTTTACCAGGTACGTAATTCCACTTATTTGAATCATCATTATGGACGTAACTGGTGGGTGAGATACCTGCGTGGTTTCAATGGAATGCTGGGGTATTTGCTGGTAGCTTTATTCACTTGCCCGTTTAAGAATGTGTATACACTGAATGACGTAGCCAAATTCTGGCAAGCTTACCGTGATGGAATCCACGAGAAGTTAGGAAGATATTAGAATTATAAGAATAAAAACTCAAACGGCTTTAAAGGGTGTTTACAATTCCTTTAAAGCCGTTTGTTTTTATTATAGTGCCTGCATGTCATTCAAACGTTTGTAGTATCCGTTCTGTGCAAGCAGTTCTTCATGTTTTCCGTTTTCTACAATCTTTCCTTCATACAACACATAAATCTGGTTGGCATTTTTGATGGTCGACAGACGGTGTGCAATAGCAATAGTCGTTCTGGTTTTCATCAAGCGTTCCAAAGCTTCTTGTACCAGACGTTCACTTTCCGTATCAAGTGCCGAAGTAGCTTCGTCCAATATTAAGATAGCCGGATTCTTTAGAATAGCCCGTGCGATGGATATACGCTGGCGTTGTCCTCCAGAAAGGCGACATCCCCGGTCACCGATGTTGGTATCATATCCTTGTTCCGATTCCATAATAAAATCATGGGCATTGGCAATCTTGGCAGCTTCTATCACTTGCTCTTTAGTGGCATTCTCTACACCGAAAGTGATATTGTTGTAGAAACTATCATTAAATAGGATGGCTTCCTGGTTCACATATCCGATAAGTGAACGAAGGTCACTGATAGATACATCCTTTATATTCACTCCGTCAATTAGAATTTCTCCTCCTTGTACGTCGTGGAATCGGGGCAGTAAGTCTACCAGAGTTGATTTACCGGAGCCGCTTTGTCCCACCAGCGCAATTGTTTCTCCTTTTTTGATACGGAGATTAATGTCATTCAACACCTGTGTCTGGCCGTTGTAGCTGAATGTGATATGGTTGAACTGAATGTCTTTGTTCAATGAAGAAAGATGTTGCGGTTGCTCCTTTTCTACAATGTTGTTAGGCGCTTTTAGAATCTTGTCAACACGTTCCATAGAAGCTAATCCTCTTGGAATCATATAGCTGGCCTTTGAGAAATCCTTCAGCGGATTGATGATGCTATAAAGTATCACCATATAATAGATAAAAGTAGAAGCATCAATGGAAGAGTTGTTTCCTAAAATCAATGAACCTCCAAACCATAGCACAAAAACAATAAGCACTGTACCCAGAAATTCGCTCATCGGGTGTGCCATAGCCTGACGGATGGATACTCGACTGGTTGCATCACGATATTCATTACTGCATTTATTGAAGCGATTAATCATCTTCTCTTCAGCAGTAAAGGCTTTGATGACCCGCAGACCGCCTAGGGTTTCTTCCAGTTGCGACATGGTTTCTCCCCATTTTTCCTGTGCATCAAGCGACTGTCTTTTCAGTTTTCTGCCGATTTTCCCCATTAACCATCCCATGGTGGGCAATACGAGGATAGTGAACAAAGTCAGCTGCCAGCTGATAATCATCAGAGTTGTGAAATAAGAAATGATCAGAATGGGGTTTTTCAGCAGCATGTCCAGTGAACTGGTGATGGAGTTTTCAATTTCTGCCACATCTCCACTCATTCGGGCAATAATATCTCCTTTTCTTTCTTCTGAAAAGAAGCCTAAAGGAAGATAAGTGACTTTTGTGTATACCATTGTACGTATATCCCGCACAATGCCTGTTCGTAAAGGAACCATTACAGCCGTAGAGCCAAAGTAACAAGCTGTTTTTAGAAAAGTCATGCCTGCCAAAAACAATCCCAAAAGCAACAATGTGGTCGATGGTCCAAAACTGTCTATCAATTGATTTACATAATAGTAAAAATTATTTATAGCAGTTTCCTTCAATGAATCGACCGACCATTCCCAATCCATGTACTGATACACTTTTTCCTGTGCATTCGTTTTGAAGAGAATGTTCAGAATAGGAATTAAAAGAGAAAAAGAAAATACATTGAAAATTGCCGAAAGGATATTCAGAAGAACAGCCCAGCAGACATATTTTTTGTAGGGCGATACAAACCGCCGCATGAGTTGGAAGAATTCTTTCATAATAGAGAATGTAACTACTTGTATTTTGCAAAGATAGTGCAAAATACCATAGGTACGCCATCCTTTCTGTAAAATTTGAACTTTACGTACTGCGGGGATGATATATTTTTTGTAGCTTTGCCTTGAATTATAACTCCATATCCTGATGAAGCTGGTATATCGTATATTATTTTTCTTTTTATATCTGTTGTCTTTACTTCCGTTGAGGCTTCTTTACTTTTTCTCCGATTGTTTATTTTTTCCATTATTTTATGTGGTAAAATACCGTCGGAAAGTGGTGGAAAGGCAGTTGGATGAATGTTTCCCGGAGAAAAGTATGAAAGAGAAACGTGATATAGAGCGCCAGTTCTATCATTTCTTTTGTGATTATCTGATGGAGGTGATAAAATTGTTTTCTATCTCAAAGAAAGAAATGATGCGGCGGATGGAGTTTGTGGGTCTGGATGAAGTTCGTGCAGATTTAGAACGTGAAAACAAGAAATTCTGCTTTCTATATCTAGGGCATTATTGTAATTGGGAATATATTGCATCTTTGGCATACTGGTTGCCCGAGATACATTGTGGGCAGATTTATCATCGGATATACAATCAGTCGTTCGATGACTTGTTTTTGAAGTTACGAGGGCAGTTTGGTGGAGAATCTATTCTGATGAAAGACACACTTCGGCGTATTCTGACTTTGCGCGGACAGGAAAAGAAAGTGATGATTGGTTTTATTTCCGACCAGTTGCCCAAGTGGGAGAATATGAATCACTGGACTACTTTCCTGAATCATGAGACTTCTTTTTTCATCGGAGCAGAACGTATCGCCAAGCAGGTGGATGCAGCGTTATATTATGGGAGAGTAGAACGAGTTCGTCGTGGCTATTATCGCGCTTCTTTTGAGTGTATGGCATTGCATCCGAAAGAATATTCGGATTATGAATTAACCGACCTGTATGCTCGTCGTTTAGAAGAGCAGATTCGCCAGCAGCCGGGATACTGGCTTTGGACACATAAGCGCTGGAAACGGATGAAAGAGGATTGGTTGAAGTGGAAAGAAGATAATAAATAAAAAATGTGGCTATGAAAATAAATTGCGTTGTTGTAACCTATAATCGACTTTCTTTATTAAAAGAATGTTTATCAGCATTGGAAAATCAGACTTATCCAATTCAACGGATTGTGATTGTGGACAATTGCTCTACGGATGGAACATCTGAGTTTCTGGATAGCTTGACAGATACAAGGTATCTGATTATTCACTCCAAAGAAAATATTGGTGGTGCTGGTGGCTTTTCATTAGGACTTAAAAGTGCTGTGCTGGAAGGATGTGATTATACGTGGTTAATGGATGATGATACGATTCCTTCTTCTACTGCCTTAGAAGAGCTGGTAAAAGTTACTTTATTAGATGAAAATGTAGGATTTGTTTGTAGCCAGGTAAATTGGACGGATGGAAAGCCTCATGCTATGAATAAAGCATGTTTGATTTATAAGAATGGAGTACAAAGTAAGGTTGAGCATAATGGGGTTTTAGGCATACATTGCAATTTGGCTTCATTTGTATCTGTCTTGGTAAATACAAAGGCTGTTTATCAGTTGGGGCTACCCATTAAAGAATTTTTTATTTGGTGTGATGATTTGGAATATACGCTTCGTATAGCTAATTCGTATCCTTGTTTTTATGCTCCGAATAGTATTGTTTGTCATAAGACGGCTACCAATTACTCTCCTTCTATTGACAAGGCTCCGGCAAATATGGCCTGGCGTTTTTATTATTCTATCCGTAATAGCTGTTATATTAAAAGAAAGCAGATAAATAGAATTGTATTTTTCTTTTCAGTATTAAATAAATATCGGGTGTGTATGGTGCGGTTAAATCGTCGTCCATCAAAAGAAGGGAGAGAAGAATTTATACATGCAATCAAGCGAGGTTGTTGGGATGGACTTTCGTTTAACCCAAAAATAGAGTATCTTCCCTGACATTATTTAGGATTTTGATAGGTTTCCCAGTATACCGTTATCATAATCTTCTATATCACCAATTCTGTTGAGAGGAATTGTTCAGACTTACTTGTCAACAAAAAACAAGGGCGTAATCCTATTGGATACGACCCTTGAAAATTTATTTGGAGAGTAAATTATAATTTTATACTCGCCGATTCCTTACTTGGCGTTAACCATTTTCTCAATGGATGTTTTAAAGAAAAATGATGCCCAGGTGATTTGCACTACTCTTATTTTACTTTTTGTATGTTGCGAATGGAAGTAACTTCCTGTGCATCTGGATTTGTTGCTTTTCGGGTGCAATAATCAAATTCTGCTGACTTTTCTCCACTGAAAGAGTTCCATTTCAGTTTCAGTTTTACAGTCTCTCCTTGTGTATCGGGCAGTTGGTCTAATTTGAAAGCAACTAGTGCATCTCCCATTTTACCTTCTGTATCACCAAAGGCATTGTGGCGGAATTCTACCTCATAAGAGTTATCAGGGTTCTGTGTGCTAATTAAGTTAACAAAATGAGGTTGCCCATTGCCCCAGCGGGTTGCAAATCGCAGTGTCAGGTAGCCATCCTCTGCAATAGTTACCCAATCATTCAGAATTTCTACCGGGTCGTTGCCATAAGTTTGGCTATTTTCTTCTTCCCCCAAATTAGGAGCCATAGGTTTAGTCAATATACTGTCTATCCAATTGATGAATACAGCTTTATCATATTCCTGAGGAGCTTCATTTGAAAAATCAAAGTTGGTTAGGGCTCTCACTTCTTTCTCACCAAAAGGAGAGGTTGTCATGTTCACTGGACGTAGTGTGGTACTATCGTCTAGTTGCAGGTATGGGGTATTGTCTGCACCCAGTTTTACTGTGACAAGTGCATTGGCATAGTAATGTGAAAGATAGAGGTCGTCGTTGTCATCGTCCAGACACGATTGAAATCCCATAGATAAACATAGAGCCATCAGGATGAAGAATCCTTTGCGAATGAATGATTGAGTTTTCATAATACATTATTTTTTAAGTTTACTCTTTTCTTACTGTTTTATACATAAAATGCTTGATATGGGTAATTCCTGCATGTAAAAAGGTTAAATGGTGTTGTATTTTTGCAAGGAGTCCCAAAATTATTTCAATTCATTTGCTACGTTGGTGCCGATTGGAGCGCTGAGGTGGTACCGATTCGTCCGCTATAGCGGTACCGATTCATGCGCTATGATGGTACCGTTTCGCTGATACTATCAAGATCTTTGGATAAAATACGTTGTCCATTGGGATTTGTGTGGTATGCATTAGGTATTCCTTTGATGAAGTAGAAATATCCACTCTTAGTCGTTTTGTTCTTTTAATCAAAACGACTAAGAGTGGAATTTATAGAAAAAATATTTATCTTATCTACACCACATGGAACGTACCGTTGAACTGCACGCCCTGCTGCGTGAGATGCTGCTTCTTCGACACGATGCGGTGTATGTTGTCGTAGCCTATCTCCAGACGGTAGAGTGCGATACGTATAGGCATGCGCCATCCGTTCACCTTTCCGCTTTCAGGAAGTGCTCCAGGAGGCGGTTGTGGCTGTCGTAGGTCCACTGCGTCACATAGGTGGCAATCGCCTGGTTGGGCACAATCAGCGTGCGGCGGGTCTTGGTGACTTCGCCCATCTAGCCGTAGAAGTATTTAGGGCTCGCTAAATAAAAAAGTAGGAGATAAATATTAATGGTTAATATTTACCTCCTACTATGTTCTATAGACTATTAACTCTGTCGATTATTGATTGACTATCACCATTTTTTACGAAAGAATACAAATCCATTGGATATTTCTTCATCAATTGATGAAACATTAACACCTAACTTTAATAAGTACTCTTTAATTATCGTATTATTTAATCTGTTTTTTATTAATCTATTTTTGTAATAATCCATATTTTCAACAAATAGAGGTACTCCCTTTTCATAGAAAACCCACTTGTCTTCTTTGTAAGCTAGAATCAACCTCTCGTTAGCACTATAATCAGAACTATAAAATTTAAAAAATGGATTATCAATACCATTAGATAAAGCACACATTAAATAGCTGCATTTTATGTGCTTCTGTATAGCTCTGCATACATTAGATAACCCATCTTCGTAATTGGATATGAAAAAAATTTGATTAGGATAAATTTTACTCTTCCAACAACAAAATTTCGGGAGATGGCGACCTCCACTTATAGGATTAATGTAATCATATACAATAGGAGTTTCCATACGTATTTCTGCTTTGCCTTCTGCTAACTCTGTCTTAAATATGCTTCTTATTGCATCAATGACTATTTGAATGTCATTGATGCAAAAGATAGAGAATATCAGATATTTAAAATCACTTATCATTTATCTTATAGAATTTATTTCTTGCATTAGGAGCATTTTTAGGAAGTTGTTTCTTATGCTTTTCCATGGAACGCGTTCGAGTATCATATTCTACATTTGTATGTACACCATTGTAATCGAATTGAACGTCAGGACGATTGTTCCCTACTACATTTCCATCAATATCTACTTGCTTTTGATTTTTCCTTATATTCTGAGCTTTATTCCCGGATTTTAGTTTTTCTATTAAATTATCAATTTTTTCATTGTGTTTTAAGCCACCATGTGGCTTAGCATCACCATCATTGGGCTTTATCTTGGATTTTGCATTATCAACTAATTTAAGAACTTGTTTTTGCCCTTTTTTGTTAAAATCTGTTCCAATAACAAGATCCGCAATTGCGCTTAATTTATCCAAATGAGAAGCATCCCCGTCAAAAACAGTTTGAATATCTCCTGCAATATCTAAAAACTCATCTAACCCTGCTTTTTTCAAATTTGATGGGGTTAATTTGCCGGTTTTCTTATATACATTCCATACCCTCTTAGCATATTTGAATGCAGCTACTGCACCTTTAATTATTGCTTTACCGTCTGGGTCAACAAATAATATAGGGTTATTAGCTGTATAACAATAGCTGTTTATGTGAGGATATTTTTCCTGCAAAGGATCCGTAGATATCCACAAACTCAGCCTCGGGTCATAGTACCTCGCACCATAGTAATACAGTCCCGTCTCCTCGTCGAATTCCTTCGCGTTGAAGAGATAAGGCGTATTCCAGATGCTGTTCCGCTCTTCAATGAACACTTCGCCGAACGGCACATACTCGATGTGCTGAACCACCTCGCCGTCCAGATTGGTAATGTAGCTGCTGCTACCCAAGTGGTCGGGATGGTAGTAGAACTGCAACTTCTCGTATGCGTCCGGATTCTGGAAGTTGTTTTCCAGTGCCAAAGCACGGGCCTGCGCAGCCTCGGGAGAACCTTCGTCGCAGCAGAATTATCGTGCCAACGAGCGAAATGCAAACTTGTTTGCAGATTTCCGAGTGCAGCCGATAATGCTAAAAGCAATCCCTGTCCGTCCACATAGTCGTTGTTGTCCGTTCCGTTGTACGGCACCTCAAAGATAGTATGATTATCCTTAATTACCTGCTGTTGGGCGGAATATTTTTGTTTGTAATTAACAGAAAGTCCGTCCGTTTCACTGCCGGCATATTGGATGCGTCTCGGGTCGGAACCGTAGGAAGCGAAGTCGCCAACCTTGGAAACGATGCGCTGTGAGCCGATATAGATGTGCTTGGTGTAGGGCGCAGAAAACTAACTTGAGAAAGTATATTTAGGCACTTTACATATCTTGGGGTTTTGCAAATTGATTTGCAGATTCGTTTGGAGTATGATCTTATTTGAATCATACTCTTGTTGTTGATTCAAATAGGATTTTTTATCTCCATACCAATATTGAAATATTGCATCATCCCATTGGTCGATACTTTGAGAAATAGTCTTGTAAACGCTCTCTGCCGTTTTGAAATCATTGCAAATTAGAGCGATACTATAAATCAACCGATATACTTTCATCTTTAATACAAAATTTCCAGCGAAAGTTGAATTCTTGAGAATCCTATGTAGGAACGCTACTATGTCATTAAATGGAATATTCCTTGCGGGAATGAATGGAACCTGTTTCTGACACTGGTGAAGAACGAAATCTACGCCATATTCCGTCATATTCTCCGGAAGATAGATGTCCATATTTTTATTATTGAGGATTGGTTGTTGAAATAATGGCATATCTAAGCACTCTTTAAGATTTGACATCCAAAGAGGATAAATGGAGAAGTATAGTTTATAGGCATTCTTCCCAGGAACTTTGACCATCACGATGCCTATAAGCATACAATTTAATACATAGACAAAACTACTTGGAGTAATGCCTTTCAAACTAAATTTCTTGCAAATAATCTCGGCAAATTGTTTTTTTGTCATTTCTTTCAAAATAAAGTGGTATTGGGATAGACTTATTGGTTAATTGTAATCATCATGTTGCCTTCGGTGTCGGTTACATTGTGCGTATATCATTATCAAGTTCTTTTCTCCATATTAGGGTACCAATAGTCGGCAAGATAATAGAGAACAATAAAGTGGCTTGGGCATAACCAGCAGGCAAGTAGTCTCCTTCAAAAAAAAGATAATCTGTTTTTGAAGAATAGTATAATTTAGGAAAATCCCCAGACTTTATCTTGTTCAAGATTCGATCTCCAGTATGTAATCTATATTGTTTTGATTTATAAGTTATAAGAATTGTGTTTGAACTCTTATAGTTACTTTTTTCCTCAAATCCATTATATGTGTAATCAGTAATAGGCTCCTGGGTCTTTTCTATATAGTTGCCGTATAAATGGCATAGATACAAAACAAGAGCAAGAGCTAATCCTGCGCAAAAAATTGTCTTAAATAATGTCTTAATCTTCATGGCTATTCTGTTTAATTACATATAATGGCCTAGTTCTTCGTTTAAATCTAAAATAAGCTGTTTAAGATTGGTGTCTAATTTATTCCTTTCAATCATTTCTTTTAGTCCTTCAACTTTTGAAATGACTGAAGACGCTAAGAACCTTTTTCTTTGGATGTCGGAATGTCGGAAAAAATCATGTTCTATGATTATCGGAAGTCCAATAGCCTTTTCACGTTTACGGTATTTCTCAGTAGTCAGAATATGCATTCGTTCATAATCACAGGGTAACACGTAAAACTGAAAAAGAATCCGTCTCAAATCTTGCCCATAATCTGAATATACGATTCTCTTTACAAAGCAGTCCAATCCTATTTCGCCCCAAATATAAGAACGAAACAATTCGCCTTTTCTTATCGCTTCATCTTTGGTCTGTTCCGAGGCATCAGCGAGTATTGATGGATAGGAAACGAAGCATGCAAATAGATTGGTATCAGTCATCATCTTAATACATGTTATTGTTTGGCACCCATATATCACTTTAAAAAGTTGGTGCTTCCAACCTGTTTCCCACAAAATTACTTTTTTCTTCGATAAAGCTGTTAGTCTGAAAAGAAATAATCTGTGTATCAGATCGTTTTTAACACTTTAATTTCCGTATCCCCTTCTGCTCAACTGGTTACTTTAAAATATGCATTATGTTATGTAATATAATATCACCATTATCCCATAGAACATGATACCAATGCCGCCATAATACCCCTTAAGGACTGAAGGATGAGGAATTGTTATTTTGAAATAAGTCCTATTGACAGGATTCTTTTTCTGTTCTAAGTAAGTATCAATAAATACTTCCAGTCCAAATAATATTGCACAAAATGCATGGCAGATGTGATAAAAGAAGCTTATCACTCCTAAGAACAGTCCTATCACTGATGCTATTCCATATATATAAAATGAAGTACTTCTTTTACTTCTGTTTCTGTAGAGCCGGAAAAGTATCCATATACTGCCCAAAAGCGTCATGCAATTAATAAATATAATACACCATAAAGGTACCGTTTCCATTATTTATATTCGATTTATTAGGATTACACAAATCTGTACAATCATCATCTATTTTAGAATATGTCGGTAAAAGACCGCATTGTCATCTACTCTGCCACCGGAGTTGATATTATGTTCTGATGGAACATAAAGCGTATCTCCAATGGTGACTACAGGCTTGGGTATATTGTATATCCCTTTAAATTTCCATATTTTCCCATCGCTGTTACGCTTCAGGAAATGAGCAAAAGTCCATGGTCCAACGTCAAAATGCAACATCGTATAATCCGAATCAAAACAAATCACGGGCTTATATCTTACGATTACAGTATCCTCTATCGAAACACACCCATCATGTTTCCCCCGCCATACAAGGCTATCTTGTACCTCTTTGCGAAGTTCTATGTACTTCACAGGGATACCATCAGTATAATCAATGATTCGGCTATCAATAAACCAATAGCTTATCACAGACAAGACTATCAAGCCGGTTATTATTATCCACTTTTTCATTATTTTGTGTAATAAATGATAGTTTCAAGTTGCTACTGCCTATATAAGAAGTCAACCATCGCCTTTATGGGATAGTTAGCTCATCTTTAAGAATCGACATGTATGTCAGCAGGAAGCTATACTATTTGTAGTCTTCTAAAATTTCACTTAAATCTTCTGCAAATGTATTCAATCCTACGATTTTGCCAACAGGCTCTTGTATTGTCGGAAAAACATTAAGAAGAAGTTCTTCCTTACAAATATAATCTATTACAGATTCTTCAAAAGAATCAAGAGTTATAGCAATACTTACGCAATCTGCATTCTCTTTCATACAAAATGCTTGAGCATATTCTTTGGAAGACCATATCGGAAGTAGTCGTTCTTTTCCAAAAGGCTGAATCGCAAAGGAGTTTTTATCTCCAACTAACCACATTGTTTCAGTATCAGCGATTCTTTTAAGCGTATACTGATATCTTACTTCAGGCTGGCACTTCGTTAGAGCCTCATATTCCTCATTAGAAATCCTAAGTTCATTTAGACTTGCTTCTTTTCCCATTGTTGTCATATTTATGTTGTAATCGCAGAACCGCATTCTATCTTATCCAAAAATAGCATAATTATCCTTAATTACCTGCTGTAGAGTGGAATATTTTGCTTGTAATCAGCAAAAAAATGTCCGTCTCACTACCGGCATACCGGATGCGTTTCAAAACAGAGGCATAGATTCACTTCGGCCAGCTTGAACTTCTTGCCATCAGTCTTGCCGTAGGTATAGATATTGTTCTTGGAAGTGGTTTTGTTACATAGGCACAGAATACAAAAGTAGTGGTTTGTTGTGATGTATTTTACCTGTTTACCTGATGAAAAATGTATAAAGTAATGTGAATTAATTAACTAATGTTTGATTGTGTTTGAGTTGTATGGGTATTTAATGCATAAGAAACACAGAGTAAATAACTTAAGTATTAGCGTTTAATAGCCTTAGATAGCACTGTTTGAGGGATAAATGAATTGAAGCAACTGAAAACAATCAATCTGACGACCAAGATACTTGTTGCTCTTGTTGTTGGTATCTTTGCTCATCTAGATAGCCTTGTATATGGGTTCGGTGTTCTATGGGCTGACGGTTATAAATATAAGGTTGTATGTAGCTCTCGGTTCTTCGGTTATAGGTATGATGGTTTATAATGTGGAAAAAGGGTAAAAGGTCAAAAAGTTCAATAAGGTCAAAGTGTCATCGTGTCATTGGGGTTATTGTGTTTTCTTTGTTTATGATGCACGTTCAAGGTAGTGTGCCTAATTTACGGGATTGTGCTTCTATGATGCTTTCGGAACGAGAGGGAAAAGAATGTACTACGAATAAGAAGGGTGTGAGTGCTGGCCTTTTTTTTATTGGCGCTTTAATCGGTTTGAAGATTAAAAGGAAGTCTTTAATGGTATTTAATCAAGGCGATTTAAGGCGATTTAAACAGTTTCAGATGATTGCCTTATAGGTACGCTATCTGCTAAAACGAAAAACTCCGAAACGCTTGATAATGAAGCATTTCGGAGTTTTGCAGGTGGTGCCACCAGGAATCGTAACATATCTACAAGTGGCTGTATATCATTACTTTTCAGAATCACATTAACAGCAATCTCCTCCTATTGCTCCACCGTTGGACTTCTGTGTTTTGCGCATTGTGGAAACGGATGATTTCTTGGTGCAAAGGTAGTGAATTAGTTTGGATTATTATCGTTCTTGTCCTTTAATCTTTTGATTTCTCTATCAAAATCGCTTTCAAGCAAGTCCATTTCACGTTTGCGATAGATAGCAAACTCCTTTTCTGCCTTTTCAATCGCCTGTTTATGTGAAATACGTCCTTTACCAATCAAGACCTTCCGTTTGTGTGCAATAATCTGGTTGTCCAGTGCTTCTATCCAGTCTTTCATTGTCATGGGATTCATTTCCAATGCTTGGAACTCGGCAAAGTCCAAGAAACCGGAAACAAGCAGATTCAAGCGTTGTAGTTCAATCTCAGACAAATAATTTTTAGCAATCTTCACATCATCTTTAGTCACATAATTACCCTTGAAGTTTGTCATACCCACAAATGGCTTTTCATTATCCACGCGATGATAGATAACTTCGGCTGCCGTATTCTCATGAACCGCATAATGCAGCTTGTTCTGTACTGTGGCAAAAAACATTTTTGTCATCTCGTCACGAGGGTCGTAGTCTGTCGCTGTGGCATAAATGTCCGTAACCTGTTGGTAAAAATTACGTTCGCTACTACGAATATCCCTGATGCGCTGTAACAATTCACGGAAATATCGGTTTCCTCCCTGTTTCAATCGCTCGTCATCCATAGCAAATCCCTTTTGGATGTATTCGTGAAGCCGTTGGGTAGCCCAGCGACGGAAACGAGTCGCCACCTGCGACTGGATACGATACCCCAATGCTATAATCATGTCAAGATTGTAATGGTCAATGTTACGTTTTACCTGACGATTGCCTTCCTGGCGAACTAACAAGAATTTCTTGTTAGTTGCCTCTATGGTCAGTTCTCCATCTTTATATATATTATCCACATGTTGGCTGATGTTCTGTTGTGTTGTACAATATATTTCCGCCAACTGATTTTGCGTCAGCCATAAATCCTCATCGGCAAAACGCACGGACACACGAGTTATCTCGTTATCGTCTTGATAGAGTATTATTTTGTTTTCTTCGCTCATAATTAGTGATTATCTTTTTTCTTTGAATTTGAACGATAAAGTCTGTCGGTAATTACACCCCTAAATATGTCCTCATTGAGAAACTCTAAAACACGGTTCAAATCTGCAACATTATTTGTTGGTAAAACCAATTCTTTATTTTCATTTATTTGGGCATTAACTCCGTATTTATTTAATAGGCTTGTTTTTGTTCGAGATGCTTTTCTCATAAAAGTTGAAATATTGTCAGTGTTCGACAACAACTTTATAAGCCGACGTGTCTTTATGTTTGCTATATGCTTTATGCTTTCGGTATTTACATTAATTCCATCTAATTCTCCAAAGGATTCAATTTCAGCATTTGTAGCTTCTGTAACAAAATTTATTAGTGAGAATATTTGATTTGCGACTGTATAACTTTGGAAATATAGCTTTCCCTCCTCGTACAACGCATGAATCTTATCTTCGACAATAAAAGCAGAGTTATTCATTTTTGCAAATACATTTCCATATTCAAACCGCAAGACCATTTTGCGTTGCAACATATTTTTCTTATTAAAGATCTGAAAATAGAACTTTCCATCATCGTAATAAAAGATGCTTTTAGGCATATCTTCATTTATATTGTATTCGGACATGTCAGCCTGATTACATGGTATACGAGCAAAATCTTCAGGTAAGTCATAATGCACGTACGTTATATTTTCTCCGTTCCGACTAACAATATTGCCATCGAAAACATCTTCTTCTATACCTTCTGGTTTGAATGTAGCCCCACTATTTATAAATAGGTTTTTAATCTCTGTTATTATCTCTTCTTTTAGAGGGATATGTTTTACTGTATTATCAGGCATCAATGCATAAAATTGGCTCATATTATTTTTCATTAATGATTAAACCCATATAATCTGTCACTTCAACAAACTTTTTAATCTCATTCTTATTCCTGATACATTTTTCAGAAATTAGTATATAGGTGTTTTCTTCTGTATATACTTCATAATAGCGATACCCCCATATTGAACAAAGTAAATTATAGTTGTTGTTATTATAACTTGCAATCGCAATAAAGCAGCATTGAAGTATTATGCAAACAAATAATACCATAAAATCAAGTTCGTCGGCAAATATTGTCAACCAAGGGATTATAGACGAAATTACCTGCTCCGCACTGTTCAGAGATAAATTTGAATAAGATTTCACTTGAATAGTTTTTCCCTCCTTGTACTTGCTAGATTTTTTACAAAGAAAAATTTTGATGCCGATAAGACATATTAATGTGAATCCAAAACTGATATTGATGCCCCACCATTCAAAACTAGTAGGAAATATCCTATTTTCTAGCATTTCATCCCAAAATCGAAAATAATTCGTGCTATCCTTAATGACACCTATTAATCCTAGTGACAAGAATGTTGGTGCTGTTACCGTGGCGGTGAACAGAAATTTAGAAACAAAACTTACCATCGGAAGATTATTTTAAAGATGAAAATAATTTGTTTATCTCCTCTTCTGTCTCAAATATGGGGGTTGCGCCGTACTCGCCATTAAGATAGCTGTTTTGAAGCATTTTATCAAAGCGCACATTATATAAATTATCCATTCTTCCAAATGAACTGATACCGTTATTGTCTTTTTTCATCAACCATATTTCATCTCTCCTGAATATCTTTTGATCCATTAAAGAACTTTCATGAGTGGTGAAAATCAGTTGACTTGAAACATCTTTTGAATACTTATAAAACAATAAAATTATTTGCTTAATAAGTGATGGATGCAAGCTACGTTCCATTTCATCAACAATAAAGACTTTCTCTCCTTGAATCAAGTCCAAGATAAGTGGAATATAATCAAATAAACGTTTTGTACCATCACTCTCATCGCCAAGCGAAAAAAGCTCGACATCAGTTTCATTCATTTTTTTATGTACTGTCATCAATTTCTTAGCCTTAATTTCACCATCAATCAAGTTGATTAAATACAAGTTATCGTCAAATCTTAATGCTCCAAATGCTTCATCTGTGTTGGATTTTGACAAATCTGCTTTTATTGCACGTTGTAAATCTTGTGGAATACCAAGTTTTTCAAATTGTACTTCTATTAATTTTACACTATCAACGCCAGTATTGAAATATCTTAAAAGTGCCCCAAAACCACGTTTTAAATCATTATCATCAGCAGCTTTAAGTAATACACCTTGCTTATACGGAGTATCAGGGAATATAATTTTAAGAGAATTTACGAACCAGTCTATAACAGAATCCAAATCTTTAATATTTGATACATTCTCATGAATGTTACGACTCATGACCTCATGAAGAAACAATTGTCTTTGTGGTGTCGCTTTTGCAAGAAATGACAAGAATTGTGATTCTTCTTCTTTTGGATTGAGTTTAAGAAGATATGAAATATCAAAATTGGATTTTTTTGTATTCCTTTGAAAAATAACACATTCATTGTTTTTGTTTATTTGCTTAAGCCATTCTAAGCTTATTTGTTCTGCATTGTAGCTAAAGCCATATTCATATTTTTTGTTTCCACAAAGTATATGATAAATAATGGTTGTATCTTTTTTCTTATTTTCCGAGCTCAAACGAAAGGGGTAAAAATCTATTAAATCATCTGTACGAGTACCCCTTAAAACAAGTTTTTTACCTAACTCTATCGCCTTGACAAAATTGCTCTTTCCGCCAGCATTTGCTCCAAACACTGCTGCTGATTTTAGCACCCACTGTCCTTTAGTCGGCTCCATTTTATGGTCCTTTTTCAAAGAACCTTTGTTGGGCTGAAGGAGTAATATTTCTTTATCCTTAAAGGATAGGAAATTTTCTATTGTGAACTGTTGTAGCATAAGTATTGACTAAATAAGTTGTTTAACACTGCAAATATAGTGATATTTTCTCATTTGCACAATATATTACGTATGATTTTGTGATATATAGTATTTACAATGTGATTTTTTCTCATCTTGAATATATAATACTGAAAAAGTTTGTATATTTGCATCGTGAATTCGAAATTAAGACCCTGGTGAAGGACCAGAGAGTTCACACTCTTGTATTATGTACAGAATATTTATTTCGCATTCGTGGTCATATTCAAGCGATTATGACAAAATTGAATTATTTTTACGTCAAGAAGGTATTCGCTTTTACAACCATTCTGTCCCCCAGAATGACCCCATTCATACAAATGGCTCAGACAAGCAATTATCTGATGCAATAGAAGCAAAAGTTAAAGGGTGTAGTTGTGTCATTATCCTTGCTGGAGTATATGCCACTTATAGCAAGTGGATTAACAAAGAAATTGAAATGGCACAGAAATATCGCAAACCAATTATTGCGGTTCAACCATGGGGGGCAGAACGCACATCTTCTGTTGTGAAAAATGTAGCTGATGTCATTGTTGGCTGGAATGCCAAATCCGTCGCAAACGCGGTTCGAGAATATGCTATATATCAATACCTTTAACACAGAGGCCGTATGAAAAAAGCACTGTTAATTGGAATCAATGATTATCCTGCGGGAAATGAACTGACAGGATGTATAGAGGATATCAATAACGTTAAAGCTGTAATTGAACGACATGGCGATGGTTCTCCGAATTTTGGAGTTAAAATGATGCCAAATGTACAGACTTCAGGAGAAGTAATGGAGGCTATTCAAAAACTTTTTGCTGGAGATAATGATACAGCTCTTTTATATTTCTCTGGGCACGGTTACGCAAATAACACAGGAGCAGAGATTGTTATGCCACAGGACATATCCACTCCCGGTCTGTACTATACAGGAATACAGATGTCAACTATAATGAATATTGTCAATAATTCTCATGTTCATAACAAAGTTGTAATCTTAGACTGCTGTCATTCTGGAAATATGGGGAAGTATAATCTTCAAGATGCTGGCAGCATTTTAAATACAGGAGTTTCTATTCTAACAGCTTGTCGTGAAGATGAAGTTGCGATGGAAGCTGGTGGCCATGGCCTTTTCACAGAGTTACTCTGCGCTGGACTTAATGGAGGAGCATCAGATTTCTGTGGGAATATTACTATAGGTGGTGTGTATGCATACATTGATCGTTCTTTTGGACCATGGGACCAAAGACCAGTCTTTAAAACCAATGTTACAGAATTTGCACCATTACGTAAAGTAGAACCACAAGTGTCGTTGTCAGTCATTCGTGAACTAACAAACTTGTTTGTGGATCCGAATAAAGATATAGCACTAGATCCATCTTTCGAGGACACAAACGACCCGTCTGTGCATCATGAATACGTAATACCCTATGCAGACCTAAATAATGTTAAGAAATTTAAACTGCTGCAAAAACTACAAAGCATAGGATTTGTGAAACCTATAGATGAAGAATTTATGTACTTTGCAGCAATGCATAGTACCGGATGTAAGTTAACAGAGTTAGGAAAATATTATTGGAGATTAGTAAACGAAGGAAGAATTTAATTTGAATATGGAATATTTTAGCGAGGCACATTTTCGTGCCATAACGAACAGAATGTCTCTTTACGAGCAACGCACATACAGCGATAATTATCAAGGATTACCAATGAATGAGCAGTTTGATATATTTCTTTCTTACAACATTTCCGATTCGGATGTTGTAAAAGGTATATTTTATGCTTTATCAAACATGGGATTCAAGGTCTATCTTGACTGTATTGTCGATGCTAACATGAAAAGAAATGAGACAGATAAAAATACTGCGAAAAGGATACAGCAAAGATTAAAGAATAGCAAATCTTTAATTTACGCTCAATCGCCTGATGCTGGAAAAAGTAATTGGATGCCATGGGAATTAGGGGTAGTAGATGGACATACAGGCAAATGTATGATTATGCCTGTTACGAAAGATGCTAAGCCTGTAAGTCCTCGGCGTGAATATCTACTTCTTTATCCTTACATTATGCCTTATGGAATTAGAGAAGAAATGAGAGTTTTCACAGAGCAATATTCTATTTATGGGGAAGATATTAATTCGTATATACGGAAATAATTTGTAACATCAAGCAGTGTGTTCTCGACTGCATAATTCGAGATGTGCATAATAAGGAAGAATATGGCAACAAATCCACCGTCTGGAGACGGACATCGCAATGGCGCAGTGAAAAATCGTTCACAGGTTTTTAATCCCAAAACAGAACAATGGGTAAAAAGAGATAAAGATACCGGGCGTTTCATGGATGTCAAACAAGATGGTACCCCGTTTAAGGGTGTGCGAAAAGAAAAGTGAGTTTTTAACGAGGGCAAGAGTTTGATACTTGCCCTTGTTTACTGCTTATGGTTACAATTTACAATTCAATTCCATATTCTTTCATCTTTTTATACAGCGTTGTCCTGCCTATTCCCAACAACTTGGCAGCAAGATGTCTCTTTCCCTTCGCCTGCTCTAAGGCACGGATAATCCGTTCTTTCTCTTCTGCTTCACTTTTGAGAGCGAAGCTGGAAGGAAAGGAAGATAGCTGTTCTCTGCCTAACTCCAAATCGTTATCAGTTATCATGTTGCCTTCCGCGTGCAGGACAGCCGTCTGTATCTTTTGTTTTAATTCACGGACGTTGCCCGGCCACGGATAGGCAAGCAGGATGTTATTGGCGGAAGCATTGAATCCTTTGATGTTACGCTCCAGTTCCTTGTTCGCCAGTCCGAGAAAGAACTCCGCCAACGGCAATATGTCCTCTTGACAGTCACGCAAGGGTGGTACGGTTATCGTGTATTCTTTCAGGCGATAGAGCAAGTCCTCACGGAAACGCTTTTCGGTGACGGCTTTCTGCAAGTCGTCGTTAGTAGCCGCCACGATACGTACGTCGGCGGTCTTGTCCTCTTTCGCTCCTATCGGACGATAGCGGTGTTCCTGTATGACACGGAGTAACATACGCTGCATTTCCATCGGAAGGTTGCCCACTTCGTCAAGGAACAATGTGCCGCCTTCGGCTTCCTGAAAATACCCCACATGGGCAGAATCTGCTCCCGTAAATGCCCCTTTGACGTGTCCGAAGAAGGCGGACTGTGCCAATGTCGGGGACAACGCTCCACAGTCCACCGTTACGAAAGGTTTTTCCGCACGTTTGCTTTGGGTATGCACATAACGGGCGATGTGTTCCTTGCCCGTGCCGTTCTCTCCGCATATCAGCACTCCCAAACGGGTGGGCGCAACCAACCGGACACGCCGCTTGATTTCCTGATATGCCGCTCCCTGACGGACGAATATTGGCACCTGCCCCTGCCTTTTCTGTTCCTGTGCCTTGTGCAGTAAACGGATGAGAGGGACAAGCCTGTCCTCCACCAACAGTTTGGGGATATAATCGGCAGAGCCGAGTTTCATACTTTCCACCGCCGTATGCACCTCGGCATAGTCGGTCATGACGATAAACGGTTGCGGCTTTTCCTCCTTGCGCATCCATCGTAACAGGTCGATACCCTCTCCGTCAGGCAGACGAAGGTCGGCAAGCACGATGTATTCCTCTCCGGCTTTCATCAACAATTTCTTGGCGGTGGAAAGCCGATACGCCTGTGCGGTGTCGAAACCGCCTTTCTTCAAAAGGTTGCAGATATAATCGTTATATACGGGATTGTCCTCTACCACTATTACTTTCATTGCTTGTCCTCCTTTCGTGTTTTAGCTTGTCCCACTATCTTGTTACCCATAGCCAACATTGCATCTATGGCTTTGCTGATTTCTTCGTCCGCACAATTCTCCTCCATACGCAATAGGCGGTGCAGCTCCCTGAGTGGTTTGTCTGCACGGATTACCGCCCACGAACTGCGCAAACGATGTACCTGTATATCCAAAGCCTTGCGGTCAAGCATTGCCCCAGCTTCCTTTATGGCTTGCATATCCTTTTCCGTCTCGGTTATCAGCTTGTCGAGCATTGCCACCTTGTCGCCATACGCCAACAAGGATGTCAGGTCGGGCTGTTCCTCCTTGTCAGACAGCAAGGGGGAAAGGCATTTCTCCGACACCGCCATCAGTTCCGACAGGTCAAACGGTTTGAACAGGCAGGCGGAAAAGCCTTGTGACAGCAGTTCTTCTTCGGTACAGCTTCCCGATGCCGTAGCGACTACCACAGGAATGGTCTTCGAGTTACCGATGTCCGATGAACGGAGAAGTTCCAACACCTCGTAGCCGTTCGTTTCCGGCATCTTCAAGTCGGTAATCAGCAGGTCGTAGTCATTTGTACGTATGGCTTCCATAAGGTCGCCCGTATTGTTGCATATCTCGCAATGGATGCCGTAATGAGCATACATATCCCTTGCCATCGAAAGAAGAATGTCGTTGTCGTCCAACATAATGACCGAATATGAGCGTTCAAAGTATGGCTCTTGATATTGCTCTTGCATTTTCTTCTTTTCGATGCCAGCAATATCAGCGGTTTGCATGGGTAATTCTATTGTGAAACGACTGCCTTTGCCTTTCTCGCTGTCCAACCGGATTGTACCGTCCAACATATCCACGATACGTTTCACTATCGACAAGCCCAATCCGAAACCGTCCTGTGTGGCGGCATTGGAGAGACGTTCAAATGCACCAAACACACGTTGCTGTTCTTCTCCACTCATTCCGTTGCCTGTATCTTCAACTACAATAGAAAGAACACTACCGTTATATTCCATACGAAACGATACGTTTCCGCTTTGCGTGAACTTGACAGCATTGGATAAAAGATTGCCGCAGACCTGCATGATGCGCTCCTTGTCACCCATCAGGATAACATCATCGCAACATTCCACCGTAAAACGCAAGTCTTTTGCTTCCGCCAAAGGAATAAATTCTGTCAATAAAGCGTCTGCCATGCCCTGCAATCGAAACGGGGCGCTATTCGCATTCTCCTTTCCACTATCCAGCCGGAAAAAGTCAAGTAATGTGTTCAACATGGCAATCATCCTACCGGCTGCCTGTAAGATACTTTCTGCATAGCGGCTTATGTTGTCCGTATCGTGTCCTTGTATCAGTTCCGCATAGCCGTGTATGGCTGTCAGCGGTGTGCGCAGTTCATGGGTAATGGTGTGCATGGCTTTCTTGCGGGAGGAAATCAGTTCCTTGTTTTGCATATCTGATTCATAGAGTTGCTTTATCAGGCTGACTGTCTTTGATTTATACCGTATAATACGGCGTATATCCCTGTGAATAATGATATAAGAAACAACCAAAAGAAGAAAGAGACAACCTGTCAGACTGCCGATTTGCAGGAACGAACGTTCACGCATGGCGGTTATTTCCATCTCACGCCCTTGCAAGTCACTTTCTATTTTCCTGTCCATCTGCCCGATAAGCGATTGCAGTTGTCGGTTCAGCTTATTGTTACGCATGGCGAGGCTGTTGGTTTGTGCTGCTAAACGGCGGCTTTGTGCCTGTTGTTGTGCTATCTCCTTGCTGTTCAGTGCATGGAGCATGTTAGTCGTGGCGGTTGTTTTCGGCTTTTCTTTTTTGCCAAACAAACCTAAGAAACCTTTACGTTTCGACTTCTGTGGTTGTTCCTGTGCGCTTCTTGCCGCAATGACGGGTACACGCTCGGCAATCCTCTGGTTCAAACTTTCCTGTTCATCTAATACTTCCACAATGCCCTGAAGTAACCTTTCCTTGCTTTCCAACAAGTGGCGCACACTGTCTATTTGTCTTGCTGGATAAACCGTTTTGAAACGGCATAGCATACTGTCCACTGCCATACGCCGAATATGGTAATGCTCCAAATCCTCGTCTTCCCACTCCAACACACTTTCGCCCAAAAGAGAAAGCCCGGTCATTTCACCGTAAACATGATGTATTTCTTGGCGGAAGTTGTTTATCCGTTGGTTCTCCGTTTCCAATGCCTCAATCTCTTTCCATTCATAATGCCACAGATACATGATCCCACCTGCCAACAGGCACATCAACAGGTAACCAGCGGCAACCAGTATGCGGAGAAATCTCGTACTCATGAAATTCAGTTTCATTCATATATTCTTTTTATCAAACAGCCCGCAAATTTCTTTGACTCATGGGCAGTGCCTCTTATTTCCTTTTCTTTCACCCTTGATTTGTCAATGTCTGACTTTGATAATTGCGAAGCGCCGCTTCGTTTTTTACCTGCATCCTCCACCCAAAGCATGGTAGAGGTTGATGATTCCCTGTATCTCGCCAAACCTGTCCTGCGCCTGTGCTTGTTCTGCGCTCAGCAGGGATTGTTGTGTTGTAAGCACTTCCAGATAGCTGGTGGAAGAATGGCTCATCAGCAGTTCTGTCTTTCGCACAGCTTCACGCAAGGTTTCAACCTGCCGGGTGTTTATCTCATATTGCGACTTAGCCGTCTGCCAGGTGGTTAATGCATCGTTCACCTCCTTTCCTGCGTTCAGCAATGACTGTTGGAATAATAATTTGGCTTCTTCCTGTTTAGTTTGTGCAATCTTCAAGTTGGCGATATTCGTGCCACGGTTGAATAGCGGTTGTGTCAGGGAACCGATGGCGTTGAACAACCATTGTCCGGGATTGGTGATTGCTCCACCTCCATTGTTAGTCCAACCCAATGTGCCCGAAAGAGTGATATTGGGGTAGAAGGCAGAGCGGGCTACATGGGTGGCGTAAAACGCTTGTGCCAGTTCCATTTCAGCCTGACGCACATCGGGACGATTGGAAAGCAACTGCAAAGGAACTCCGATAGAGATAGTATCAGGGAAGGATGCTTCGTCCAGGCTACTCCGTTCAATCGGTTGCGAAGGCATGGCAAGTATCGCAGACAAAGCATTCTCTGTTTCAGAGACACTTTTGCATATAGCCAGTTGCGATGATTCAAGTTGCATCACGTTTGCCTTTGCCTGCAATACCCCGGCTTCATTCGCCTTGCCCACCTTTTTCAACGCTTCGAGTGTGCGCACGGTAGCCCGCCAGTTTTCCAAAGTCCGATTGTTTATAGACATTTGTTCGTCAAGCAAGGCAAGTGTATAATAACTGTCTGCTATCGTGGCGATGAGTTGTGTCTGTACGGCTTGCTGATAGTCACGACTTCCCTGCCATGCGACAACCGCGCCACGCTTCGCAGCCGTGAATTTACCGAATATATCCAGTTCCCAACTTGCGGTCGCCCCGACATTGTATGTCTTTGCGGTCGCCCCATCGTAGCGGCTACCACCACCTTCGGCATTGATTCCCAATGAAGGGAGATAGGACAGTTTTGCCGTCATCAAAGCTGCCTCAGCCGCTTCAACCCGCAGGCGTGCCACATTGAGGTCTGTATTTTGCTCAAGTCCTGCCTCAATCAAAGACTGAAGTTCCCGGTCGGTGAACATCTCCCGCCATGACATGGAGGCGATGTTTGTTGTATCAATATCAACAGATAAGTTCCAATACAGATTTTCTGTCCGGATGCCAGCCCGATGATACCGGCTGTATGTGCCGCAGCCGGTAAGCATCAAAGTTGATAATATAAATATGGTTGTCTTCTTCATTTAATTACGTTTAACTCGTTCTTGAATGTATTGAAATGTGATGAACAGCGACGGCACGAGGAACAGCAATGCCAATGTACCCACTATCATGCCGCCTATTACACCTGTGGCAAGCGAGCGGCTGCCATTGGCACCCACGCCATGGGCCATCATCAGCGGAATAAGACCGAACACCATCGACAAGACGGTCATCAGGATAGGGCGCAGGCGAACCTTTGCCGCGCTGTATGCCGCCTGTGCCAATGTCATGCCTTCCGACCGTCGCTTACCAGCATATTCGGTCAGCAGAATGGCGGTCTTGGCAAGCAGTCCGATAATCATGATCAGTCCGGTCTGCATATAAATGTTGTTCTCCAATCCGAACATCCATGCGAACAGGAAGCTGCCCATCAGTCCGCAAGGCACGGACAGCAACACGGCAAACGGGATGAACACGCTTTCGTAGAGGGCGCACAGTATCAGGTATATCAAGACCATACAGAGCATGAATATCATTGCGGCATTGTTGGTGGTCTTGCTCTCCTCACGCGATAATCCCCCGAACTCGTAGCTGCAAGTGGCAGGAAGCACCTCACGTGCCGTCTCGCCAATCGCCTTGATGGCCTGACCGGAACTGTAGCCCGATGCCGGAGAGCCGTTGATGGCGATGGCATTGAAAAGGTTGAAGCGCGTAAGGTCGGAAGGTCCGTTGGTCTTGGTCAGGCGCACGAACTGGCTCAGCGGTGCCATGCTGCCATCGGAAGTACGCACGTACATCAGGTTGAGCGACTCCGTATTGATGCGGTACTCCGCCGGTGCCTGCATAGTGACGTGATAGAGTTTGGAGAAACGGTTGAAGTCCGATACATACGACCCGGTATAATACCCGGAAAGCGTGGACAACACATCGGCAGGAGATACGCCCGACTGCTCGCATTTCGCCGCGTCAATATCCACCCAATACTGAGGATAGTCTGCGGCAAAAGACGAATAGACCTCTCCGATTTCGGGACGGCGGGACAGTGCCTCTACAAATTTATCAGCCTCCTTCTTGAATGCGGCAACGTCTCCGCCCGTTTTGTCCTGCAAGTAGAGTTCAAAACCGTTGCCCATGCCGTAGCCGGCAATCATCGGCGGTGACATGGCAAACACCGTGGCATCGGGAACATCAGCGGTAGCGGCATAAATCTTGCCTATCACGTCATCCACCGATTGCCCTTCATCCTTGCGTTGGTTCCAATCTTTAAGTGTCATGAAATACATTGCCTGTGAAGGACCGGAACCGCTGAATGAGAATCCTCCGACCGCTCCGCTGTACTCAATCTCAGAGATGCTGTCAAGACGGTTGTTGATACGCGCCATCACCTTGTTGGTCTGCGCCATGGAGGAGCCGGGCTTTGTGTTCATGCTTACCATCACCGTGCCGGTGTCTTCCTGCGGAATAAGTCCTGTCTTCGTGATATTGACCAGCAAGACCAGCAACCCGAACGAGGCGGCAATCGTTCCCCACAGCAACCATCGGCAATGGATGATATACAGTACACCACGCACATAACGGCGGCTCAGACGCTCGAATACGGCATTAAATGCCTTACGGAAGCGTGCCGCAAAATTGTTCTTCGTGTTTCCGTGCTCGTCGATATAAGGTTTCAGGAACAAAGCACACAACGCCGGAGAAAGGGTGAACGCATTGATAGCCGATATGCCCACGGCAACCGCCATCGTGATACCGAACTGGGCATAGAACGCCCCGGAAGTGCCGCCCATCATTGCCACAGGGATAAACACCGCCATAAAGATAATGGTAGAGGTGAGAATGGCGGACGAAACGCCCTTCATGGCATCATCGGCGGCAAGTACCGGCGACTGGTAGCCTTCGTCGAACTTCGCCTGCACCGCCTCCACCACCACGATGGCATCGTCCACCACCGTGCCGATGGCAAGCACAAGGGCGAAAAGCGTGAGCAGGTTGATGGAAAAGCCTATCAGCGACATCACGGCAAACGTGCCGATGATGGAGACGAAGATGGAAACCGTGGGAATGAGCGTGGACTTGATGTCCTGCAAGAACACATACACCACCACGATAACCAGAAGTATCGCCTCGATAAGCGTCCGTATGACAGAATTGATGGAGGCATACAGGAACTTGTTGGTATCGGTCAGCACCACAAACTCCGCACCTTCCGGCAGGTCGCGTTCAATTTCATCGAGCACCTCGTGAATCTCATTGATGGTGCTTGAAGCGTTGGAGCCCGCTTTCTGGTTGATGAGCATGAAGGCAGCCGGATGTCCGTTCACTTCGGTGGAATAGCTGTAGTATTCATCGCCCAACTCCACGTCGGCGACATCTTTCAGCCGCAACACATCACCCCCGGGCAGGGACTTGATGACCAGCTCGCCGAACTCTTCCGCTGTGGAGAGGCGGCCGCGATACTTCATCGTGTATTCGTTTGCCGTGGGGTGATTGGCTCCGAACGAACCGGTTGCCGCCTCGATGTTCTGCTTCGCCAGCACGGAGGAGATGTCATCGGGAATCAGTCCGTACTGTGCCATCTTGTCGGGGCGCAACCAGAGGCGCATACTGTAGTTGGAACCGAACAGTTGTGCCTTTCCCACACCGCCGATACGTTTCAATCGCGGCTCCACGTTAATCTTCACGTAATTGTTGAGAAAGGTCTGGTCGAAACGGTTGTCGGGGCTATAGAGGGCGAATGTCAGCAACTCGGCGTTCTGCTGCTTCTCGGTGGTGACGCCGGTCTTGGTCGCTTCTGCCGGAAGCTGGCTCAACACGCCGTTCACCCGGTTCTGCACATTGACCGCCGCCATGTCGGCGTTGGCACCCTGCTTGAAATAGATGTTGATGGAAGCATCGCCTGTATTGGATGCCGTGGAGGTCATGTAGGTCATGTCCTCCACGCCGTTGATGGCCTCTTCCAGAGGAACAATCACGGCTTTCTGCACCGTCTCGGCATTCGCGCCGGGATAGGTAGCCCATACGTTGATGGTGGGCGGGGCGATGTCGGGATATTGCTCCACGGGGAGGGCTTGTATGGCGATAACGCCCATCAGGACAATCACCACGGAGATGACACCCGAAAATACCGGTCGGTCTATGAAGAAACGCAGGTTCATGGTTTTGTGGTTTTAGGTGTGACAATCATTCCTTCCTTTAGCTGCCCCACACCTTCGGTGATGAGGGTGTCGCCGACGGACAAGCCCTGCTCTACAACGAAGTGGTTGCCGTCGTTCAGGCGGTCTACGGTCAGGTAGGCAGCTTCGGCCTTTCCGTTTTTAAGGCGGTAGGCGATAATCTTGTCCTGTAGTTCCACGGTGGCGGTCATGGGAATCAGGATGGCATCCGTATTCAGCACTTGCAGGATGACGTTGCCGATGGTTCCGCTCAGCAGATGCCTGTTGATGTTGGGAAACAGGGCCTTTATCTGTACGGCACCGGTCGTGGGATTGACTATTCCGCTGATGGTCTCTATTTTCCCTTGTTTCCCATAGACGGAACCATTGTTAAGTTGGAGGCTAATCGGAGGCATTTCACATATGATTCTGTCAATCGAACCATATCTGGCCTCGAACTGCCTAAGTTTGTTTTCCGAAATGGAGAAATAGGCATACATTTCCGAATTGTCCGACACCACTGTAAACGGTTGTTCGATGGTGGGACCGACGAGTGCGCCGACGCGGTAAGGGAGCGTGCCTATAACCCCGTTACTCGGACTCTTGATTTCGGTGTATGACAGCTCGTTCCGGGCATTTGCTTCCTGAGCTTTTGCTTGTTCCAGCTCTGCCTGTGCCACTACTAATTGGTTTCGGGCAACAGACAGTTCGTAATCGGATATGACTTTTTCATCGAACAGCGACTGTTTGCCGTTCAACTCGATACGCGCTGTTTCCACTTTTGCCCGTGCCGCGCTGACATTGGCGATTGCGATGCGCAGTGCAGCCTGATAGGGCGTTTGGTCAATGACAGCCAGCACTTGCCCTGTCGCTACTTGCTCTCCCTCTTTCACGCACAGGCGGATGATGCGACCCGATACTTGAGGTATGATGTCCACATCCTGTCGTCCGCGAATCGAAGCGGAATAGGTTTCTTCCAATTCAATGGGTTGGGAAGAAACCACCATGACGGGCAATGCCTGTCCCGTTTCCTCTCCTTGCTGTTCCTGTTTGCAGGCTGCCAATGAAGCAGCCAGCAGGGTTGTTGCCGTGATGCCGGCAATCCATGTTCGTCTATTCATCATCTTTGTCTGTTACTTTTCCATTCTTTATTTAATATCGCATAGATGCAGGTGTCCTCATAGCGTGGTGCGCCGTCGGGATGGCATACAAACGAGATAAATTCCTTCATACATCCTTCATGTCTCATTCCGAGACGTTCACACAATCTTTTTGACCGCAGATTATCGTCTTCTACAAATCCATAGATACGCCGTGCGCCGCTGTCATGGAAAAGATAATCCAGCAGTCCTGTTGCCGCTTCGTATGCCAATCCCTTGCCTTCAAAGCGTTGGTTGAAGTGCCAGCCTACACTAAATGTGTCGGTATATTCGCGCAAGGCGAAAACATCGCCAATGATGAAATCGTCTTCTTTCAGACACACGGCATAGCGTAGCATATCCTTAGGCGAATTGGATATATAAGCCAGTGCCGATTCCACGGAACACAGGCGGTCGCCGACAAAACAATTGACACGCGGATGAGAAAGGTATTCCAATAAACCTGCGGCATCCTTTTTCTGGAAGTCTCTGATGATGAGATGTTCTGTTTCAATAATCATACTTATCGCAAATTTTGGGTGCAAAGATCTTTTGTGCCCATTGTGCAGACAATCGGCATACCATCGAAACGGAGAAAACTACTTCCGAAACGACGAAAGCGGCTTCCGAAATATTGGCTAACGTAGGTCCTAATAAATCATAGTTGTGTATCTCTAAGAGAAATTACCGTTCGTTTCGATACTCATTTTATCCATTTCAAATACGGTTTTATCTGTTTCAGCCTATCTTATCCAGTCAAATGAGGAGTAAAGTATTATCTTTGTGGAATATGAAGTAACTTTGCATGAGGTATGGATAAAGGGAAAAAGATTAACTGGAAGAACGGTCTTCTGCTCTCGGCCGTCTCCTATCTATTATATATCATCATTTGGTTGGTTCTTGATTACGAGACCGCCCGTCAGTTGCCGGAAATGGCACTGATAGATTATATGGTGGATTTCCTGCTGTGTATGCTTTTCACATACACCTCACTGGGATTCTGTTATATCGTGTTCAATGTGTTCCCGTTCAAAGCCTCTTATGTCAGGGTCATCGTATATGCCTCGTGCCTGCTGATGCTCAACAATCTGGAGGCTTTCGGTATGATCTCACTTTTTAATTTTCTTTGAAGCGGAACAGGGAATAGTGTTCTTGACGAACTTCTCAACATGAAAGGCGCATATACTTTTGCCATGATAGCCACCTTCCTGTCAAGTGTCTATGCCAATACTTTCTACTTGCAATCCTACATCAAGGCACGCGACGAGAAGCAGGCGCTTGAAATGGCACTGATGAAGGAAAAGGAAATCGCCTTGCAGTCACAACTCAACTCCCTGAAACTGCAAATCAACCCGCATTTCATGTTCAACAACTTCAACAACCTGCTGGAGCTGATTGAGGAAGATGCGGGGCTTGCCGGGAAGTTCCTGAACAACCTGTCGAAAGTGTACCGGTACATTATTGTAAATTTAGACCGGGACCTGATACCCGTTGCAGACGAAATAAGGTTTCTGGATTCGTACCTGTTTCTGATGAAAGTACGTCACGGCGGAGGTGTCATTGCGAAAATCAGTCCGGAGGTCAAGGAATGTAAGGGATTTCTGCCTCCTGCCGTGTTGCAGCTTCTTGTGGAGAACGCAATAAAGCACAACGGCTTCTCAATGGAGCATCCGCTGTTTATTTCTATTACATCATCGGAGAACTACATTACTGTGCATAATCTTAAATCTCCTTTGCTGTCGCGAATGGAATCAACGGGTTTGGGACATAAAAATATCATGGAGCGGTACGCCTTGCTCTGTGACAAAAAGGTTAAGATAGAGAATACCGAAAACTTCTATTCGGTGAGTTTACCTATCATTAAAAACATCATGACACATGAAGATACTGGTTCTTGAAGACGAGCAGCGTAACGCCATGCGCCTCATAAGACTGCTGAACGGTATTGACACAACGTTCACAATCGAAGGTCCACTGGCAAGCATAAAAGAGACGGTCGAGTTTTTCCAATCAGGCAAGGCGGCAGACCTTATCCTTGCGGATATCCGCCTTACCGACGGCCTGAGTTTCGAGGCTCTGAAATACGCCCCGGCAACCGTCCCCATCATATTCACCACCGCATACGATGAATATGCGGTACAGGCTTTCAAGTTCAATAGTTTCGACTATCTCCTGAAGCCAGTGGATGCCGATGAGCTTGAAGCAGCCATAGACAAAGCCATCAAAACAGGCAGGAATTATGCCGACGAGAACCTTCGGCAGCTTTTCGATGCCTTACAGAAGAACCAATTCCGCTATAGGGAACGCTTCCTATTGCCCTATCGTGACGGCTATAAGACAGTTCGTGTCTCAGACATCAACCACATTGAATTGGAGAATAAAACCGTTTACCTCCGCCTCAATAACGGAACTTCCGAAGCCGTCAATGTGTCAATGGACGAACTTGAACAGCAACTCAACCCGGACTGTTTTTTCCGTGCCAACCGCCAGTACATCATCAACGTGGAACACGTATTGTTTCTTGGCAATTATTTCGGCGGCAAACTTATTGTCCGCTTGAAGGGGTATCCTGACACAAGAATCACAGTCAGTAAGGAGAAGGCTCAACGGCTGAAAGAGTGGATAGACAGGTGAGGCCTAAAGTGTCTTCTTCGAATTTATTCCTTCCGTTGTTCCCACTTGGCATACATCTCCCGTGAAAGTTCCATAATCTCCCGGCTCAGTTTCACAAGGTCAATGGTATGTTTCTCCAACTTGTAGAGCAATGCCATCGCCTTTTTCTCCGAAAAATGGCAGCGTAATTCCTTTACTACTTGGTTGTAGTTCGTGCCGATGCCACGGAACTGGGCGTGAAAGTCGGACAACTTGGTGCAATATTCCAACATCGCCTTGTCCACCTTCAGCACCTTGAACTTCTGCCCGAAGAAATGCGCTTTGAGGAAAACGGCTTTTGCGTACATCTGTGATTCCTCGTACATCGTAAGGAATCTGTTCCATTCCATATCGTCGAAGCGCACCATTACGCAGTGCGTCTTCGGATTCAACTTGGGATTTCTCCCGTACTTACTGGTCTTTTTCATTGTCTTGTCCTTTCTATTTAATGGTTCATACATGGTCTAATCTCTGATTAAAAAACTTGGAAATTATCCGACTGCGGAGGATAATTCTGCCCACGGCAGTGCAAGGATTTTCAGTTACCGGAATCAACCGGAGTAACTGAAAATATATCTTGCTGTGTCTTTGAGGACACAAGAATCCTCCGCCTGTCGGATTGGCTTGTCAGTACAATAACTCTTCCGGTGTATCGGTCAAACCGATGGAGTGTATCCACCGGCTTGACCGGTTCCACTACAATCCGCTCAGAGCTTGCGCCACTGCTCGATGTCATCCCGGTAGGTTTCAAGGTGCAGGCGGACAAGGTTCTCGACCATTCCCGATGCGCTCATACCCCTGCTGCCGAAGTAACGGACTATCCTGTCCAAGCTGTCGCGCACCTCGCCGCTGACAAACACGGGCTTACGGTCGGTTATCTTGGGTACTCGCAGGTAAGTGGTACGGTACTCGTCCAGCGACAGCTTGCGTTGTTTGCTGCTGACACGCTTCTGTGGCACTGCCACTTCTTGGGGTGTTTCGCCTGACGGTTCATCCACCGTCGCTGTTTCCGCTTTTTTCGTGACGGTCTTGCCGGGTTGTGCCAGCTGTTCCGGATTCAGACCGATGTTCCTGTAGAAGTCGTCCATAGACTTCTCACTGCGGGATTCCCTGCGTCCCATTCTTTCCACGATTTCACGAGCCTGCTGCTCACTGATACTTGGTTCTCTTTTCATTGTCATAAAACAGGTTGATTAAGTTATTACTGTGGTCTTGGTCAGTACCTCGACCGATTGTTGCAAGCAAAGTAAGAAGTTTTAGTACAGTCAATCAATAACTTGGATTCGATTAGGCAATATTGTGAGACTTTGCTTTATGGTGATAGAGATATCGGTGAGGACTTCACAGATTTGCCGGATCTGAATAGCCGGAAGAACAAAGGTGCGATTACAGTCAGGTTTGAATTAAGCCCTTGTTTTCTCTCTTTTTACATTCCTGATTTCAAGAATTAAGAATATAGCCCCAATCTGTGCCAACCTCTACCAACCTGTACCATATGCTTCCACTTCCTGGAAATCCATTGCCGGATAACAGATTATGTATTCCTTTACGGCAAAAGGAATACGTAACGAAAAGAAAGAGAGTATGGAAATTTCAGTCGCAGATAATCGACTGACGGCATACCGGACAATGATTACCGTATCGGCGCAACACGCTGCCACTTTCTGGAAATGCATTGCAAGGCAGTAGATTATGTATTCCTTTGTGGCAAAAGAAACAGTAACAATAAAAAAGTATGTATATGGAAATCGTATCTATTGAAAGAAAGACCTTTGAGGCGATGGTCGCCAAGTTCGACCGTTTCGTCAGTCGCATGGATGCCATCTGTCGGCGGCACGGAGAGAAGAAGATGGGCGAGTGGATGGACAATCAGGACGTTTGCCGGATGCTCAACATCAGTCCCCGCACATTGCAGACTCTGCGGGACAATGGGACGCTGGCTTACTCGCAGATAAACCACAAGACGTACTACCGTCCCGATGACGTACAGCGCATTGTTTCCGTTGTGGAGGACAGGCGGAAAGAGGCGAAGTTCAAAGGAAGAACTATATAAACTTGATGAAATGAACGAAGTAAACTAACAATACCCACTAAATCCAAAGTAACATGAATGAACTGATAAACAAGGACAGCGAGTGGATAATCCACTTCATGGGCAGTCTTGACCGACTGTTGGACAATGTAGAGCATCTGACCGCCAATTACCGCCCGACACTGAATGGAGAGCGTTTCTTCACCGACAAGGAAGTGTCGGTACGGCTGAAGGTGAGCCGCCGGACACTTCAGGACTACCGCAATGAAGGGCGTATCGCCTATATCCAGTTGGGTGGCAAAATCCTCTACCGTGAATCCGACATCGAAAGGATGCTTGCTGACAGCTACCGTTCCGCTTACCGACAGACGGCAACCTGATTTTCTTGAAGGAGCGCAGTTTGCCGTCTGACCTGTGATTGCGTCAGCAATGGACTTTCGGCAAAAAGAGAAAGGAGCGGCTTACAGACGGTGCGTCAAAATTCCGCTTCGTCTGTAAGTCGCTCCTCTCTTCTTTCTTCTGATTTCCCGTCAGTCGCTTGTTCCCGTTGCCGGATGCTCTTCAAGCGAGTGGCAGGCAGTGACAAGGTTTTCGGGTTGAATACGCTCAAACTCGTTTGAGGAAGATTCTGCCCGAAATGGCTTGCCACCCGACCTTGCCGCTGCCATTAAACCATACGCTACCTTTGCATCCGTGCATCGGGAACGAGTGGCTGACGGAATGAACCTCAACTATACCATCGGTTATTACCTCTGACGCTGGCAACAAACAGTGTAATCGGTGTAGCTTTCTTAATGGTACTAATTTCATTTATTATAAACCGTCTGAACAAAACACTCTCTTTACTGCATATCCTGAATGCAACGGCGATAATCACTTCAATGTTATAGACATCGTAACTGATGCCATCCGGTTGCTTGAGATACTTCATCGTGTCAAGTTCGTTCAGTTCCTTGTTCTTGTAAATGGAATGAATTGCCTTGCGGACATTGCATGAGAACACCCCGAACAGGTCGGCTATCTCGAACTTGGTCATCCATATAGGTGCAATCGGTATGGTGACTACGCCTGTTTCATTGATTGTTATTATTCCTCTATCCATATCTATCGCATTACTTTAGACATCACGTTCTTTACATTATTCATATCGCGCAGAATAGAGGAATCCAACACACGTGCATAGTGTTGCGTCATTTTTATATTGGAATGGCCGAGCATTTTCGCTACATTCTCAATACTCACACCGTTGGCGAGACATACAGAGGTCGCATACGAATGGCGAGCTACGTGTGTGGTCAAGGTCTTGTTTATCAGACATAAGTCTGCGATTTCTTTCAGATAGCTGTTCATTTTCTGATTGCAGGGAACTGGCAGCAGCCTGTTTTTCTTTTGGCAAGTCGGATGTTCCGCATATCTGCGGAGAATCTCCAATGGAATATCAAGCAAAGGAATGTTACACATGTTCTTCGTCTTTTGGCGAGGCTTGCGAATCCATAGGTTGCCATTGGAGTCTTCTACGATATGTTCCGGTGCCAGTTGTTGCACGTCTATGAAGGCTAACCCAGTGAACGCTGCAAAGATAAAGACATCACGGACAATGGTGATACGCTCTAACGGAAACTCCTTGTGATAGATAGTGAGTAGTTCATCCATTGTCAAGAACTCACGGATAACCTCTTTCTCATGAAACTTGATGCCGATGAACGGGTCTTTGGTAATCCATTCGTTAGCAAGCGCAAGATTGGTTATCTTCTTCAAGCACTTCATGTAGCGGATAACCGTATTCTGCTGGCACTCCTTCTCTGTTTTGAGGTAGAATTCAAAAGCACGTACCAGTTCACCATTGACTTCCGACAAAGGCAAATCCTCCTTACCGTATTTCAGTTTGATAAGTTCCGCAAGATAACGCTTACAACTTTCATAACGGCGGACAGTAATCAGGGCATAGTCCTTTCCGATAAGTTCACGGCATTGGTCGTTATGTTGTTGGATAGTTTGAATAAGTGTACGGGCAACTTCCGGTGCTTGGTCTTGTCCGAAGAACTTTTTCTGCAACAGGTGAGCGGTGATGAACTGCCCTTGTTCTTCCAGTTCATTGAAAGTCTGGTGGAGTTTGATTCTTGCATCCTCGATATAAGCATTCAAGTCACAGGATTTGCGGCTTTTGCCTTTTGCGCATTCCTTCGCTTGATTCCACAAGGCAGGCTCGATACTCTTACGGATATTGTTTTCCACTCGCACACCGTTCACCGTGATGCGCATACACACGGAGGCTTCCCCGTTTTTCAGCAGTTTGGCTTTCTTGATGAAGAAAAGCACATTGAATGAGTTTCTTTTCATGTTCCTACAATTTTTTTCGTTGGACAAAAGTAGGAAACCATACACGCTTTCTTGATACGCAAAACATTGCAAATCAACGAGAAGTAAACTCATTAGGAGGAGATTTATACCCCACCGTTTTTGCTCCACCTTTTGGAACACCGCGAACGGTAATATTCTGCCGTTTTTTGCGTTCCGCAGGGAAACAAAAAATCCCGATTTCGTTTGGAAATCAGGATTTTACTGCCTTTTGCTTTTCTTCAAAGTGGTGCCACCAGGAATCGAACCGGGGACACAAGGATTTTCAGTCCTTTGCTCTACCAACTGAGCTATGGCACCAGCATTTTTATATTTGCAATCAATGTTTCTCGATTGCGGTTGCAAAGGTACGCAAACTTTTGAAACTTGCAAACATTTCAGTAGAAAAAATGCGATTTTTGTGCAAAAAACGGCATTTTTTTGGAAAATACCGATAATAACTCTAAAAAACCTTCCTTTTTCACTCCGAAATAAGGTCGGATATCGAAAAAGGAAGGTTTCAAATCTAGACTATAAAAGAGTTTTATCCTTTCAGAGGATTCCAGCCTTGTGCTTTCAGTTCAAGTTCATTTCCATCACGGGTGACAAGGGCGCATCCCAGTTCGGGTTTGGTGATGTGACCGATAACTTTCACGTCTTTCATCTGAGATACGACCTCGTGCGCGGTCAACGGTACCGTGAAGAGCAGTTCGTAATCTTCGCCACCGTTCAGAGCACAGGTGCTCAGGTTCATGTTGAACTCTTCGGCCATTACGGCTGTCTGATAGTCAATCGGGATTCGCTCTTCGTACACGCGGCAACCGGCATGGCTTTGTGAACAGATGTGCATCAGCTCGGATGACAATCCGTCGGAGATGTCCATCATGGCAGTGGGCTTAATACCGGCTTTAGCCAGACTTTCCACAATATCCTTGCGGGCTTCCGGTTTCAGGAAGCGTTCCAGTAAGTATTCTTTGCCGGCAAAGTCGGGTTGTACATCTTTTTCGCCCTGGAATACGGCTTTCTCTCGCTCCATCAGCTGAAGTCCCATGTAAGCAGCTCCCAAATCGCCTGATACGCAGATCAGGTCAGTTTCTTTGGCACCGTTGCGGTAAACTACCTTGTCTTTATCGGCTTCTCCAATGCAGGTGATGGAAATGGCCAGCCCTGTAACAGAAGATGTGGTGTCACCTCCTACGAGGTCTACCTGATGCTGTGCGCAAGCCAGTTTCAGCCCGTCGTAGAAATCTTCCAGGTCTTCGATGCAGAAACGTTTGGATACAGCCAGTGATACAGTAATCTGCTTCGGAGTACCGTTCATGGCGTAAATATCAGAGAAGTTCACCATGGCCGATTTGTATCCCAGGTGCTTCAGCGGGGTATATACCAGATCAAAGTGTACACCTTCCATCAGCAGGTCGGTGGTGACCAGCACCTGCTTGCCGGGAAATTCCAATACGGCCGCATCGTCGCCCACACCGTATTTCGTTTCCGGGTTCTGTAATTTAATATCTTGGGTGAGGTGCTTGATAAGTCCAAACTCACCCAGTGTTGAAATTTCTGTTCTGTTTCCTTCGTGCATAGTATTTTTACGCTCTGTTGATAAGTTCTCTCATAATGGTGGTCATACGAGGCTGTGCTTCGTCGGCAGCCTTCTGTACTTCTTCGTGGGATACTTCCACAATTTTGCCTTCCACGCCCAGGTCGGTGATGACTGATACACCGAACACCTTGATACCGCAATGGTTGGCTACAATTACTTCCGGTACGGTTGACATACCTACGGCATCAGCACCCAGAATGTGGAACATTTTATATTCCGACGGAGTCTCGAATGTCGGGCCTTGGGTACCGAGGTATACGCCTTGTTGCACTTTGATGCCTTTTTCCTGAGCGATTTCCAGGGCTTTTGCAATCAGTTCCTTAGAATAAGCCTCGCTCATATCCGGGAAGCGTGGTCCGTATTCGATGTTCTTTCCGCGAAGCGGATGTTCCGGGAAGAGATTGATGTGGTCGGTAATAATCATCAGGTCACCGATTTCAAAGTCGGGATTAGTACCTCCTGCAGCATTCGATACGAAGAGGGTTTTGATGCCCAGTTCACGCATCACGCGTACGGGGAAAGTTACTTCCTTCATAGAATAGCCTTCATAGAAATGAAAGCGTCCCTGCATGGCCATGATGTCCTTGTTGCCCAGTTTCCCGAAAATCAGTTTCCCGCTGTGTCCTTCGACGGTTGAAACCGGGAAATTCGGGATTTCCGAATAGTTGATTTCATACTTGTCGGTGATTTCGTGCACCAGACTGCCCAGTCCTGTACCCAGGATGATGGCTGTTTCGGGGTGAGTGTGCATTTTAGCCTTCAGAAAGGCAGCTGTTTCTTGAATTTTTTCTAACATACTCAATGATTTTAGGGTTAAATACTAGTTCTCCTTTGTGCAGAAACTCCACTTCTATAGGGAGCACGTAAATATAGGGTTTCAGTTCTTCGCTGAGCTGGGGATGACCGATAAGCCGTGAGGCATCCTTCTCGGTAGTCAGGATGAGACGGCGGGTTTCCGGTAGCTGGCGGAACTGCTGTGCAATCTGTTGCATGTCGGCACCGTCAAAATTGTGATGGTCGCCAAAGAACAGTGGAGTGACACGGGCGGCATGTCGGCCGACTTTCTCCATCAATGGTGCCGGTGAGGCAATGCCGGTGACCAGCAGCACTTCTTTATCTTTTAACGCATCCAGCGGTTGGGCAGGAGCATCCATAAATAAAGAATACAACTTTCCGTAGGCCAGGGTAGTGAAAAACACTTCCTGATGCGGGAGAGGATGTATACGTTGGCGGATACGTTCGCATTCCTTCAGATTGAGGGTAGGCGGGCATTTCGTGACGATGAGCAAATCGGCTCGTTTCTTTCCGCTGGCAGGTTCCCGAAGGCGTCCGGCAGGAAGAAGCTGGTCACATTCCACAGGGCGATGGTAATCCATCAGCAGGATGCGTAGTCCTGGTCGCACGTAACGGTGTTGAAAGGCATCGTCCAGCAGGATGACTTCCGTATCGGGTGCTCCTTGCAGAGAGATAAGCTGGCGGATACCCCGGCAGCGGTCACCATCTACGGCCACGTGAATGCTGGGAAACTTGCGGGCCATCTGGTAAGGCTCGTCACCGATGTCTTCCATTCGGGAAGTAGAAGAGGCCAGCACGAAACCTTTGGATTTCCGCTTGTAGCCCCGGCTTAGTACGGCCAGCCGGAATGAGTCCTGTAATAGCCGGATGAGGTATTCCGTGTGAGGAGTTTTCCCAGTACCGCCTACGGTCAGGTTGCCGATGCAGATGACGGGTAACGGAAAGCGTTCTTCGCGGAGCCAGCCCACGTCGAACAAGAGATTTCGTACCTTCACACCGATACCGTAGAGGGCACTGAAGGGCCATAGCCCCCAATATATCTTGCATTTTCCGCTCATGAACGCGCCTCCTGCTTATTGGATACGCATATTGAACGGCAAACGGGCTTGCAGGCGGTCGGACTGTTTCACGTGGCGCAACCATTCAAAGCCTTGATAATATTCACCGAAAGTTTCCTGCAACTGGCCGTGAATGTAGCGGTCAGCGCGGGTGTTCAGCAGTTCTGTCAGGAAATCCTGCTTAGCCGGGTAGCTTTTCAGTTTATAGTCCTTTACTTTCCCCAGTTCGGCAGCCAGTTGGATGGCAGTATCCAGTCCCCCCAGTTCGTCTACCAGTTTCAGCTCTTTGGCCATACTTCCGGTCCATACACGGCCTTCCGCAATCTTGCAGAGCTCCTCTAACGGGATATTTCGTCCTTCGGCACAGCGTTTGGTAAACAAGGCATATCCCTGGTTCACCATCTGTTGCATCAGGGCCGATTCTTCTGCATTGAACGGACGGCTCATGCTGCCCATGTCGGCCATTTTATGTGTCTTGACTCCGTCAAAATGGAGTCCCAGTTTATTGGTCAGTAATTCTGAAGCGTCGGGCATCATACCGAAGATGCCGATGGAACCGGTCAGAGTAGTCGGTTCAGCCACGATTTTGTTGGCAGCGCAAGAAATGTAGTAACCGCCGGAAGCAGCATAGTCACCCATTGATACTACGACCGGTTTTTCAGCTTTCAGCAAGTTCACTTCACGCCAAATCTGTTCCGAACCATAGGCACTTCCTCCCGGAGAGTTCACGCGGAGCACGACCGCTTTCACGTTTTTGTCCTTACGCAAATCGCGCAAGTCTTTCGTCATCTTCTCAGAGTTGATACCTTCATCGTAAGAGGAACCGTTGTCAATTTCTCCGTAAGCATAATAAACGGCTACCACATCTCTGGTCTTGCTTTTCGGGGTGGCCGATTTTACACGAGTCATTTCGTCCAGACTCAGGGTGTGGAGATCGTCTTCCTCGGTCAGTCCGGCGAGCGATTTTAAGTAGCTAAGTACTTCATCCTTGTACATCAGTGTGTCGGCCAGTCCGCAATGCACGTAGTCTTCAGCTGGGCGCAAGTCCATATTCTTGTCAGCTAATAAGTTCAAGGAATCGACTGAAATATTTCTGGAAGCTGCTACATCGTCCACAATGCTCTTCCAGGTAGATTCCAGAAAGGCTTGAGTCTGTTCGCGGTTGGCCGGACTCATTTCGGTATTGGTCATCGGTTCAACGGCCGATTTGTAGGTGCCTACACGGAATATCTGCATCTTGACTCCGATTTTGGCCAGAAAATCTTTCAGGAACATGGTCTCGCTGGCCAGTCCGTGCCAGGAGAGACTTCCTACAGGGTTCACAATTACCTTGTCGGCTACACTGGCCAGGTAATAACCGCCTTGTGTATACATGTCGGCATAGGCAATCAGAAACTTACCGCTTTGCTTGAAATCGGCCAGTGCGCGGTGAATGGCCTGTAAAGAGGCAGTAGAACATGCCAATGCTCCGGTATGCAGGTAGATACCCTTAATCTGTTCGTTTTCTTTGGCTTTTTGGATAGAGCTCAGAATATCTTCCAGTCCGTATGTAGAAATCTGGTCTTCAAAGAACTGGTCTACGGGGCTGGGCTGATAGCGTTCTTGAACGGTGCCTTTCAGTTCGAGCGTAAAAACAGAATTGGGCATGACTAAGGTTTCGCTTTCAGAAGAAGCCACAATTCCTGCCAGCATGGTGACACCCAGGATGATAAAGATAAACCCGCAAATCAGTACACCTGTAATGGTGGCCAGGGTACTTCGAAGAAATTCTTTCATTGTCAGTCGTTTTTAGATTAGTAAACAAAGTTATTCTTTTTGCCTGAAAAAGCAAAAATACAAGAGGGTAATTTTCTTTTTTACAGAGTGGTGATTATGGTCTTAAATTTGATTTTAAATTTATTTTAGGTAGCTTTTGAAGGGATTTTTATAGTACAATATAATAAGGTAGTGTCGAGGGCTTGATTCAATAGTCTGCTGCAAAATTTATGATTGATTAGTAATCGGTTGATATTTAACTTGTTATATAATATTAATCCATCGTGAAGGTCTGCACATTGACGAGCGTGAAAAAATGCACTTGCGTTCCATCCAAAACGCACTCGCGTTTAAGATCAAACGTCCTTGCGTTTGAAGTGAAACGCACTTGCGTTTTATATCAAATGCACTTGCGTTTTTGAGAGGCTGCAGAAAATATCTCCCGATTTATTTTGTTTTTTTACGGAACTTCCCCATTTTTGCCAAAATTGATTTTGTGAACTTTAAATAAATACGATATGGCAGAAGAAATGATTGTCAAGGAACTGGACGAGGTAGTAGTCCGTTTCTCGGGGGATTCCGGTGACGGAATGCAACTGGCCGGTAATATGTTTTCCAATATTTCGGCAACCGAAGGAAACGATATCAGTACATTTCCGGATTATCCGGCAGATATTCGCGCCCCGCAAGGTTCATTGACTGGTGTGTCTGGCTTTCAGGTACATATTGGTGCCGGAAAGGTCTATACTCCTGGCGATAAGTGCGATGTGCTGGTAGCCATGAATCCGGCAGCCTTGAAAACACAATATAAATTTTGTAAACCGCAGGCGGTAATTATCATCGATTCCGATTCATTTACCAAACGTGATTTGGAAAAGGCCAAGTTTACGTTGGAAAATCCCTTTTCGGAATTGGGTATTAAGAATGAAGTCGTGTCGGCAGCTATCACTACTATGTGTAAGGAAAGCCTGAAGGATAGCGGGCTGGACAACAAGTCTATCTTGCGAACAAAGAACATGTTTGCTTTGGGGCTGGTATGCTGGCTGTTCCATCGTGATGTGAAGGTGGGCGAAAAAATCCTGCGCGAAAAGTTTGCCAAGAAACCGGAAATTGCTGAAGCTAATGTGAAGGTGCTTTACGACGGTTATCATTTTGGTGAGAATACTCATGCTTCTGTATCGATGAGTTATACCGTGCCAAGCAAGGCACAGAAAGAGCCGGGAAAATACATGGACATCAACGGCAACAAAGCGACGGCATACGGCTTGATGGCAGCTGCTGAGAAAGCAGGCCTGCAATTGTATCTGGGTTCTTACCCGATTACCCCGGCTACGGATATCTTGCACGAGCTGGCCAAGCATAAATCGTTGGGGGTAAAGACAGTGCAGTGTGAAGATGAGATTGCCGGATGTGCTTCTGCCGTAGGAGCTTCGTTTGCCGGCGCATTGGCTGTAACGACCACTTCCGGACCGGGTATCTGTTTGAAGAGTGAGGCCATGAATCTGGCGGTGATTACGGAACTTCCGCTGGTAATTGTAGACGTACAGCGTGGAGGCCCTTCTACCGGACTGCCGACCAAGTCGGAACAGACCGACTTGCTTCAGGTACTTTTCGGACGTAATGGAGAAAGCCCGATGCCTGTGGTAGCCGCTTCTTCACCGACCGACTGTTTTGATGCGGCTTATCTGGCCTGCAAGATCGCTCTGGAACACATGACTCCGGTCGTTCTGTTGACCGATGCCTATATTGCCAATGGTTCTGCCGCATGGCGTCTGCCCGATTTGAATACTTATCCTTCTATCTGTCCGCCTTACGTGAAGCCGGAAATGGCTGATTCATGGACACCGTTCCAGCGTGACCCACAGACGGGTGTGCGTTACTGGGCTACACCGGGTACTCCGGGATTTATGCATCGTATCGGAGGATTGGAAAAGAGCAACGAAACCGGAGCCATTTCTACGGAACCGGAAAACCATTCCCTGATGACGAAATTGCGTGCCGAAAAGGTGGAAAAAATTGCCGATTCATTGCCGCCGCTTACGGTGGAAGGCAATCCGGATGCCGATTTGCTGATTGTAGGCTTTGGAGGTACTTACGGGCACTTGCATTCTGCCATGGATCAGTTGAACGCCATGGGAAAGAAAGCAGCACTGGCACATTTCCGTGTTATCAATCCGTTGCCGAAAAATACAGCCGAAGTATTGCGGAAATACAAGACCATCGTGGTGGCTGAACAAAATATGGGACAGCTGGCAGGTTATCTCCGCATGAAAGTGGAAGGTATTCACCTGCATCAGTTCAATCAGGTAAAAGGCCAGCCGTTCGTAGTAAAAGAGCTGGTAGAGGCTTTCAGTCAACTTTTTTAATGATTCATCAATAAATATTCTGGAGGAATAACAATGAGTGAAACAAAATATACGGCAGCAGATTACAAATCCGGACAGCCTCGCTGGTGTCCGGGCTGCGGCGACCACGCTTTCCTGAATTCTTTTTACAAGGCTTTGGCCGAACTGGGAGTACCTCCCCATGAAATTGCGGTGATTTCCGGTATCGGATGTTCTTCGCGTTTGCCTTATTACATGAATACGTATGGCATGCACACCATTCACGGACGTGCGGCTGCCATTGCTACGGGAGCCAAGGTGGCTAATCCGAATCTTACTATCTGGCAGATTTCCGGTGACGGTGACGGCCTGGCCATCGGTGGTAACCATTTTATCCATGCTATCCGTCGTAATGTAGATATTAACATCATCCTGTTGAATAACCGTATTTACGGATTGACCAAGGGACAGTATTCTCCGACTTCAGCCCGTGGGTTTGTAAGTAAATCTTCTCCCTACGGTACGGTGGAAGATCCTTTCCGTCCGGCAGAATTGTGTTTCGGAGCTCGCGGCCGTTTCTTTGCCCGTTGTGCGGCAGTAGATGGCGGTCCCTCTGTGGAAGTGCTGAAAGCAGCTGCCCGTCATAAAGGTACGTCGGTAGTGGAAGTATTGCAGAACTGTGTCATCTTCAATGACGGTACGCACAATGCGGTGGCCAAGAAGGAAGATCGTGAACGCAATGCGATTTATCTGGAGCACGGTAAGCCTATGCTCTTCGGTCCGAACAAAGAATTCGGTCTGATGCAGGAAGGCTTCGGGCTGAAAGTGGTGAAACTGGGTGAGAACGGTATCACGGAAAAAGACATCTTAGTGCACGATGCCCATTGTGAAGATCACACCCTTCAGTTGAAACTTGCGCTGATGGAAGGCCCGGATTTCCCGATAGCCTTGGGTGTGATTCGTGATGTGGATGCACCGACATACGATGAGGCAGTAGAAGCCCAGATTGAAGAGGTTTCAGCCAAGAAAAAGTATCACACGTTTGCCGAATTGCTGGAAACGAATGATACGTGGGAGATTAAATAACGTAATAAGATAGTTCTAAGAGGAGCCGGTGATTTCTTTCGCGCGGCTCCTTATTTGTCTTTATTCTTTATTTATCACGATTTTGTGTATTTTTGTATGACATTTTAATAAATGAATTATAGTTATGACAAGAAGCATCGGTAATATGAAAATTTATTTTACAGCTATTTTCTGGATTGTCTGTTGTCAGATTGCACGAGCTTCTGCTTCTTCTTATTCTTCTTTTGTGATTAATCACCTGCAGGGGCTTTCAAATAGTGCAGTGTTAAGTATTTTGCAGGATAACCAGGGACTCATGTGGTTCGGTACTTATGATGGTTTGAATTGTTACGATGGAAGAACAATTGAGGTGTTCCGTACTGATTTTTCCAAAGGGCGGACATTGGATAATAATATTATTTCCCGCATTCAGGTAGCAGGGAACGATAAATTGTGGGTACAGAGCTTCTTGGGAATTAATTTGTTTTCGACAGATTCTTTATCTGTGATAGATAATTACATTTTTCCAAATGAAGAAACTATCGTTTATTCTAACAGGAAAGGTGACAGTTGGGTCTTAGGAAAGCGTAATCTGTATTATTATAATACATATCATCAATGTTTTATTAAGGCGGATAGCGTGAAAATGCATCTTGATAATCTTGCACAATGTGCTTTTGTGGACGATAAAGGTGGATTACATGTGGTTCCGGCCAATGATACGCAAATGTATCATTTTTCATTGAATACATTTTCATCCGATTCATTGCAGGTTCACATGCAGGTAGCTTCTTCTCCATTGCATTCCAAACATATAAAGAATACATTTATTCAGGGAGGGGTCATTGGTTTTATCGATGAAGCATATGATTTGTATCTTTATGATGTGTCGAAAAAATCGAAGATGTATATTCGTAACGTCAGGGAACTGTATACGAAGTATGGAAATTTTATAGATGTTTTTCCTTTTTATGATGATATCCTGGTAACACTTCATACGGGAGGTGTACTTCGTTTGATGGCTTCGCAGCAGTATGCTGAGGATTTGATGCGGGTTGATTTGCGTATATTTTCTGCTTATACAGATAATCAACAGGGCATTTTATGGCTGGGAACCGATGGGAACGGCGTGGTTAAGTTTACTAAAAAGAATGCATTAGTTACGAATTTGCTGCTGAATCACTTGTCTCCTGCTATCAGTGGACAAGTTAGAGGAATTATGACAGACCGTTATGGTACTTTGTGGATAGGAACAAAAGGAGATGGCTTGATATGTATTCCTGATTATCAAAAAGATTTTGACGGGAAATCGCTTTTTATTTATTCTCCAAAAGGAAAGTTGCCCTTAGCGAATTATATGCGTGGGCCTAATTTCTATCCGGTTTTTTTACTTAAAAAGAAAAATAACAGTGATGATTTCTGGGTGGGAATGTCTGATTCTTTACTTTATTATTACTCTTATCAGGAGGATAGATTGATTCAGGTACAGGGGTCTATACATCGTTCAACGGAGATACATGGCATATACGAAGAAAATGATTCTACTCTTTGGTTAGCAACGATGGGCAGCGGTCTGCTTCGAGTTACCTTGGATGTCTCTTCCAGAATCCCTCGCATTCGTAAGTTTAGATGTTTCCGTTGTTTTTCTGAACAAAAAGAGATTGTGGAATATTCCTCTTTGTGGGTACAAGGGGATTCTTTATTGTGGCTTGGAAGCCGGGGACAAGGACTCGTACGGTTTGATATAAAGAATCATGAATATCAAGTCTATTCGTTGCGTGAAAAATTGGGAAAGGCGGTAGACGATATATTGTGCTTGTGTGAATATGGGAAAAATCATTTCTTTGCTGGTACTACAGCTGGATTAGTTTCGGTCAATATTGACGGACGAAATATTATTCCTTCTTATATTGGACGAGAGCAAGGGCTTGTAAATGAGATGATACATGGCCTTGTGAAGGATGAAGCAGGTATTTTATGGATGGGAACAAATAAAGGAATGATAAAATACGATCCGGTTAGTGAAGGTTCCTACACATATTATTATAGCAAAGGAATTGAAATCGGAGAATTCAGTGATGATAGTTATTATCGAAGCCCTTACAATGGAGATATTTTCCTTGGGGGAGTAAATGGGCTGCTTTATATGGATGCTCATCAGTCGTCTATTCCTGAATATTATCCGGAGCTTATTCTTCGTCGATTAATGATTGATCGTGAAGAAGTGAATATCAATAAATATTATTCCTCAGATAAAAAGGCAATTTGCTTGTCTGAAGAGAAGAATACTTTTTCTTTACAGTTTGTGGCTTTAGATTATTTGAATTCCGACATTGAGTATTCTTATATATTAGAAGGCTATGACGAAAAGTGGAGTCTTTTCTCTAAGGAGAATGAGGCTGTATTCCGGCATGTCCCGCCTGGGGAATATATATTTCGCGTACGTTATAAAAAAGATGTGTTAGATACGGTTTGTAAGGAATATTCGGTTATAATTAAAATCGTTCCTTTGTGGTATCATACAGTGTGGGCATATGTAGGAATTTTCTTACTGCTTCTGGCTTGTCTGGTAGGATATGTTTATAAGTTATATCGTAAGGGATTTTTTAGTCATGTGGCAAGAGCCTGGGCTGTATCACGTAAGGGACTGGAAATCGAAAACGAAAGAGAACTTTCAATGAAGCAGGCTGCATTGGGAGATTGGGCTGACTATTTTTCTCATTGTCATTTACCTGAACAAATCACGTTTGTACAGAGAATTCTTGAGGTTATAAATGAGAATTTGGATAAAGAAGAGCTGGGACCAACCTTTCTGGCAGAAAAAATGCATGTAAGTCCTCGTCAATTTTATCGGAAATTCAAAGATTTATCGGGTATCACTCCCAGTGATTTTATTAAGAAATATCGAATAGTGAAGGCTGCTCATCTTTTGGCTGAAACAGATTTATCCATTCAGGAAGTTATTGAATCTGTCGGGATTTCCAGTCGTCCGTATTTCTATAAGGAGTTTGCAGAAAAATATGGAACCACTCCTAAAAATTATCGCATGCAGCATCGAAAAGATGAAAATGTGAATAATATGGAGTAAACTCTGAGAAAAGGGCATTTATGTAGTGGCATAGGTGTTCTTTTTTTGTTTATAGTTGTTCTCTAAATGATTTTATTACCTTTTCTTTATTTGTTCTCTAAATGAATATAGTGTAATGCAATATCTTGTAAATCAGCATGTAATTATGTTCTGTATTTTGTTTGTAATTCTTTGTTGAGACATTCTAATCAGCAAGTGGAAAATGTCTGTAGCAAGGAAAGGTTTATAGTAGTTAAACTCTACTTTTACATGTAGTAAAAACTGACTTTAAACCTAATTTTAGTATGCTTCGAAAAATACAATTTTGCTTGCTTGCCGGACTGCTCGCTTCTCCGGTATTTGCTCAACAAAAGGCAGTGGATTATGTAAATCCAATTATTGGAACCAATGGGATGGGACATACTTTTCCCGGCGCTTGTGTACCTTTTGGCTTGATACAGCTTAGTCCGGATACTGATACTATCCCTCACAATGTAAATGGAGAATACCAGAAGGATGTATATAAATATTGTGCCGGTTACCAATATTCAGATCCTACTATTGTAGGCTTTAGTCATACACATTTAAGTGGTACGGGACACTCCGACTTGGGGGATATGTTGATTATGCCGACGGTGGGAGAGCTGAAACTGAATCCGGGACGTGCTTCTCATCCGGATGAAGGATACCGTTCCCGTTACAGTCATTCCACTGAGCATGCATCGGCTGGATATTATGAAGTAGAGCTGGAAGATTATAAGATAAAGGCTCAGCTTACAGCTACTCCTCGTGTCGGTATTCATAAATATACTTACCCTTCCTCTGACGGGCGTATTGTTCTCGATTTGAATCATGGTATTTATAATTATGATGGGAAAGTGCTTTGGAGTTATTTGAGAGTAGAAAACGATACTCTTCTGACCGGCTATCGGATAACTAACGGATGGGCCCGGACGAACTATACGTATTTTGCCATTTCTTTCTCACAGCCGATAAAAGATTACGGGTATGTAGATAAAAAGAAACCGGTTTATACGGGTTTCTGGAGACGTTTTAAGATGGATCGTAACTTCCCGGAAATAGGCGGACGTTCTGTGGTTTCTTATTTTAATTTTGACACTTCTTCCAATAAAGAACTGGTAGTAAAAGTGGCTCTTTCGGCTGTCAGCACGGAGGGGGCACTGAAAAATTTATTGGCAGAAGCTGGTGGAAAAAGCTTTGAGCAGGTAGTAGCGGAAGCATCAGAAGCTTGGAATGAAAAGCTGGAACTGTTTGAAATAGAAGGAACGGAAGACCAGAAGGCCATGTTCTATACTTCGCTGTACCATACGATGATTAACCCTTCTGTGTATATGGATGTGGATGGGCATTATCGCGGACTTGACCATAATGTGCATCAGGCGGAAGGATTCACTAATTATACAATTTTTTCTCTGTGGGATACCTACCGTGCAGAACATCCGTTCTTGAACCTGGTTACTCCTTTGCAAAATGCGGATATGGTGAAGTCTATGATTGTGCATCAACAACAGAGCATACATAAAATGCTGCCGGTATGGAGCTTGATGGGAAATGAAAACTGGTGTATGAGTGGCTATCATGCCGTACCTGTATTGGCTGATGCTATAGCTAAGAAGGTTGTTACGGAAAAAGAAGCGGCTTTACAGACGATGGTGGAAACATCGAATGTAGATTATTATGACCATTTGGACGATTACAAGGAACTGGGATATATTCCTTTTGAAAAGAGCAGTACGGCAGTTTCCTCTACCTTGGAGTTTGCGTATGACGACTGGGCTATCTATCAGACGGCCTTGCAGGCTGGCAAAGAAGATATTGCCAAGAAATATTATGCCCGTGCCTTGAATTACCGTAATGTGTTTGATAAGAAAAGAGGTTTTGCTTGTCCACGTGATGCGAAAGGGAACTTTAAGGCGGATTTTGATCCTTTGCAGACACATGGAGAAGGTTTTATTGAAGGAAATTCATGGAATTTCTCTTTTCATGTACCTCATGATGTATACGGTGTGATGGATTTGATGGGAGGAGAGAAAGTTTTCCTGAATCGTCTGAATGAGCTTTTTGAGATGCATCTTCCAAAAAAATATTACGAAAAGAACGAGGATATTACGGAAGAAGGTCTGATAGGTGGTTATGTACACGGCAATGAACCCAGTCATCATATTCCTTATCTGTATGCCTGGACTTCACAGCCTTGGAAAACACAGTTCTGGACACGTGAGATTGTAGACCGGATGTATCGCAATGATATTAACGGGTTAGGAGGAAATGATGACTGCGGTCAGATGTCAGCCTGGTACATGTTTACGGTGATGGGCTTTTATCCGGTTTGTCCTGGAACGGACCAATATGTACTTGGAGCTCCTTATTTCCCTTACCTGAAACTACATCTTCCTAATGGAAAAACGTTGGAAATCAAAGCTCCTGGTGTAAGCGACAGCCGGCGTTACGTACAGTCGCTGACCATTAACGGAAAGAAATACGAAAAACTGTATGTCACTCATGCAGACCTGCTGGAAGGCGGTGTATGGGAATTTAAGATGGGAGCCTCTCCAAACAAGAAAAGAGGACAAAAAACAGAGTATAAACCTTATTCATTAACTAACGGAATTAAATAAGTATGAAAACACAATTGTTATTGGCCGGTATAGCCTTTGGGTTGGCCGGAATCTCGGCTTGCACCGGGCATCAGTCAAATTCAGAGGAGAAAACGGTGGATATCTGGAAGGATTATCCTGTAGGTTATATTGTATTCGATGACCAGGCGCCCGAGACAGAAGGTTCAAAGGTTTACCATCGTATTGTGACTCATCCGCAGGATTACATTGCAGAACAGGCGCGTACGGTGTTAGCCACATTGTATGATGCTCCGTCGGACAGCATTGTTCCGGTAGATACTATTCACTATTCGTTGCAGGATATAGAAGGAGTCTCAGCTAAGGATGGTGGAAATGGGGTAGTAAGTATCTTCTATAGTACTCGTCATATTGAAAAATCGTTTGCTGCTAATGACACGGCAAAATTGTTTTTCGAAACCAGAGGTGTTCTGCTGCATGAACTGACTCATGCTTATCAGTTAGAGCCGCAGGGAATAGGAAGCTATGGAACCAACCGTGTGTTCTGGGCCTTTATCGAAGGCATGGCTGATGCCGTACGTGTGGAAAATGGAGGATTTACTCCGGCTGACCGTCCGAAAGGAGGAAATTACATGGACGGATACCGTACAGCAGGATATTTCTTTGTTTGGTTGAAAAACAATAAGGACAAGAATTTCCTGCGTAAGTTCAACCGTAGTACGTTGGAGGTTGTTCCCTGGTCGTTTAATGGAGCGATTAAGTATGCATTGGGAGAAGAATATGATATAGATAGTTTGTGGCATGAATATCAGGTGGCTGTAGGCGATATTAAGGAATAGTAAAAAACAGTTGATTATGAAGCGTATTCTTAAAATATTCTTTTTGTGTACAGCTTTGCCAGTGTGTTCGCTTTCAGCTGAAAGTCTGACACAGTATGTCAATCCGATGATTGGTACTGATGGTTACGGCAATGTTTATCCGGGTGCACAGATTCCGTTTGGTGGTATACAGATAAGTCCGGATACGGATGCTAAGTTCTATGATGCAGCGGCCGGATACAAGTATAATCACACTTCTATTCTGGGATTCAGCCTGACACATCTGAGCGGAACAGGAATTCCTGATTTGGGTGATTTCTTATTCATACCTGGAACAGGGGAGATGAAACTCGAGCCGGGTACACGGGAGAACCCCACAGAAGGTTATCGTTCGCGTTATTCTCATGAGAAGGAGTGGGCTTCTCCTAATTATTATGCTGTAGAACTGTCTGATTACGGTGTGAAAGCTGAAATGACAGCCGGATTACGTAGTGGCATGTTCCGTTTCACCTATCCTAAGTCGGACAAGGCATTTATCATGATTGACATGAACCATACCCTTTGGCAGAATTGTGAATGGTCAAATTTGCGTATGGAGAATGACTCTACCCTGACAGGTTACAAGCTGGTAAAGGGCTGGGGACCGGAACGCCATGTCTATTTTACCGCAGTATTTTCTAAGAAGCTGAAAAACCTGCGTATCATGCAGGATAAGAAACCGGTTATCTATAACACTTCCCGTTTCCGCAGTTGCTATGAAGCGTGGGGAAAGAATCTGATGGCTTGTATCTCCTTTGCAGCCGAAGAGGGAGAAGAAGTGATTGTGAAAACATCGGTGTCGGCTGTCAGTACTGCTGGAGCGACACTGAACTTACAGGAACTGAACGGTATGACATTCGATGCTTTACGTGAAAAGGGAGTCGGTCTGTGGGAAAAGGAATTGTCCAAGTATCAGATTGAGGCCAAACCGGAAGTGAAGGAAGCTTTTTATACGGCTGCCTATCGTGCAGCGCTGCATCCGTTTGTTTTTCAGGATGCAGACGGCCAGTTCAGAGGGTTGGATAAGAACATTGAGAAAGCCGGGGGTTTTACCAATTACACTGTCTTCTCATTGTGGGATACATACCGTGCCTTGCATCCTTGGTTTAACCTGGTACATCAGGATGTCAATGCAGACATTGCCAATTCGATGCTGGCCCACTATGACAAAAGTGTAGAGAAGATGTGTGCCGATATGGTCTTTCTATGGCAATGAAACCTGGTGTATGATTGGTTATCATGCTGTATCTGTACTGGCAGATATGATTGTGAAGGGCGTAAAAGGTTTTGATTACGAACGTGCCTATGAGGCCATGAAGACTACAGCGATGAACGAACACTATGACTGTCTGCCGGAATACCGTGAGAATGGCTATGTTCCTTTTGACAAGGAAGCTGAATCTGTTTCAAAGACATTGGAGTATGCTTATGATGACTACTGTATTGCGCAGGCTGCCAAGGCATTGGGTAAGACAGAGGATTATAAGTACTTCCTGAACCGTTCGCTTTCATACCAGACGTTGATTGATCCGGAGACAAAGTACATGCGTGGCAAAGACAGTAAAGGTAACTGGCGTACACCTTTCAGTCCGATAGCTTATCAGGGACCGGGTTCGGTGAACGGATGGGGCGATATAACCGAAGGTTTCACGATGCAGTACACATGGTATGTACCTCACGATGTGCAGGGATACATCAATTTGGCAGGAAAGAAACTTTTTCAAAAACGGTTGGATGAACTGTTTACCGTGGAGTTGCCTGAAGATATTCCTGGCGCTCACGATATACAGGGACGCATTGGCGGATATTGGCATGGAAATGAGCCTTGTCATCATGTAGCCTATCTCTATAACTATTTAGGTCAGCCTTGGAAATGCCAGTACTGGGTGCGTGAGATTACTTCCCGTTTCTATGGCAATGAGCCGGGCTCGCTGAGTGGAAATGACGACTGCGGTCAGATGTCGGCATGGTATATGTTTAACTGTCTGGGATTTTATCCGGTAGCTCCTTCCAGCAACTTTTATAACATCGGTTCGCCTTGTGTCAAGAGCCTGACAGTGACATTGAGCAATGGCAAGCAGATAAAGATGACTACGGAAGGTTGGTCAGAAGAGGCAGTTTACGTAAAGGACCTGTATGTGAACGGACAGAAATATACGAAATCCTATTTGCCGTACGACATGGTAAAAGAGGGAGTAACACTACATTTTGTCATGAGTGAAAAGCCTTCTTACAAAAGAGGAGTGGCTAAAGGGGATATACCTCCATCAATATCTTTACCTAATAAAACTGCTTTGTATCGAAGTGAATAATAACATAATATTAACCTTTAATGTAATGTAATATGAAAGCAACATTTTTTATGCAGCGTCCTATAACAGGCTTGCGTTATAAGTCGGTGGCTGCTTTATTGGCGTGTGGAAGTATGGGAATGCCTTTTGCTGTTGCTGCAGAGACTGCAGGAGAATGGGGAAATATGGCAAAGGAAACCATGCAGCAGACTCAAAAAGTGAGTGGTACTGTGGTTGATAAAGATAATGTGCCTATCATTGGTGCTACGGTTGTAGTAGAAGGTACATCAACAGGTGTTATTACGGATTTGGACGGTCGGTATACGATTGATATGCCAGCAGGAAAAAATAAGTTACAGTTTTCTTATATAGGTTATTCTACTTTAACCGTAGATGTTAATTCTCGTGCAGAAGTAAACGTTACTTTATTCGAAGAAACGGTAAATATGCAGGAAGTTATTGTAGTAGGCTATAATACGGTGAAAAGAGGACAGTTGACAGGAGCAGTTGATATGGTGAAGAGTGAGAAAATCTCGAATCAGACTTCTGCTGCATTGGAAGACCGTTTGCAGGGAAAAGTCGCTGGTTTGATGATTTCTACCGGTTCTGGTCAGCCTGGTAGCTCTGATGTCAAGGTTCGTATTCGAGGAACCGGATCTATTAACGGTTCTAATACTCCGCTCTATATATTAGACGGTGTAATGATTGAGGCTGCTCAGTTTGCTTCTTTGAATAATGATGATATTGCCGATATTCAGGTACTTAAGGATGCTTCTGCAACAGCAATTTATGGATCTCGGGGTTCTAATGGTGTAATTGTGATTACAAGTAAGCGTGGTAAGGAAGGACGTACCTCTGTAAATTATAATCTCAAATTGGGAACTTCTATTATGCGTGATTTGAAGAATAGGATGATGACAGGTGCGGAGAATATCTTATACCAAACTTATTGTGCAGAACAGAATCCTGACTCTAATCAGTTCCCTTTAATGCATTTGTTAAGCCTTGAGAGTAAAGAAAAGCAAGGTACGATTAGTGCCAGTGAATTGGCTGAATTGAATGCAGGACGCGGTCGCTTGGAAAGTGCACGTGCTACTGATACCGATTATTTGGATTTGATGACACAGAATGGCTTTACAATGGAGCATAATGTGTCTGTGAACGGAGGAAATGAGAAAACGAAGTTTTATGTTTCGGGTTCTTTCTTAAAGCAAGATGGAGTTCTGAAAGAGTCTGGAATGTCTCGTTATTCTGGCAGATTTAATTTAGACCATAAATTGAGCAGAGTGATAGATTTTGGTCTGAGTACCAGCATAGGTTATTCGGATTCAAAATTTGCTGACCCAGATTATGATGAGTCCGGAAACCGTCAAAGCTGGATGAACCCTTGGTTTACTACCTATCTGGCATATCCTTATGAAAACCCGGATGAATGGTTTAATGGGGATAACCCGACTTTACTTACCAAATATCTTCATCGTAAAAAGGGATTGCTTCGTTTGGTCGGATCAGCTTATGTAAATGTAAATATTACTGACTGGTTGCGTTTTAAGACTAATTTTGGTATGGACTATTATGGTCGTAAAACTACTACCACTCTGGACCGTGAACATCCAAAGGCAGTCAGCAATCATGGCTATATGTCGCAAGCCACTTCAGACATGCGCCGTTATACGTGGACAAACACGTTGAATATGATGAAAACCTTTAATGATATTCATTCATTATCGGGAGTTGTAGGTTTTGAATTGTATGATGGAGTATATTCTGGATTTAATCAGACCGGATATGATTTGGATCCGTTTATGTCTGATTCTCCGGCTGGTATCGGTGATAAGACTGGCTCATCCGATAATCCTCCTACAATTGGTGGTAGTAAGACACATAGTAACTTGATGTCCTTCTTTACTCAGTGGAACTATACTTTGAAAGATCGTTATAATTTCTCAGCGAGTGTACGTTATGATGAATCTTCTAAATTCTTAGGTAGCAATAAAGGAGCAGCGTTTTGGTCAGCTGGTGTTGCCTGGACTATCAGCAATGAAGATTTTATGAGTCGCTTTGAAAAGATTAATCAATTGAAATTGCGTGCCAGCTACGGTACAACGGGTAATCAAGATGGAATCAGTGACTTTGGCTCTTTCAATGGGTATACAAAAACATCTTATAACGGACAATCTGGCTATTATCACAGTATATTAGGAAATGCAGACTTAAAGTGGGAAACTTCAGGACAGTTTGATTTAGGTATGGATTTACGTATGTTTGATAATCGCTTGAATGTTTCTGCTGATTTTTATATTAAGAATACTCAAGATTTGCTGATGGATAAAAAAATCTCACAGACATCTGGGTTTAGTGAAATAAAAACGAATGCAGGTTCTATTCGTAATACTGGTATTGAATTGTCAATAAGTGGAACGCCTGTACGTACTGCTGATTTTGAATGGAATATTGGAGCTAATATTACGTATAATAAAAACCAGATTACTGACCTTGGTACTTGGGCAAATGCGGACAACAAGTTTGTAAATGGAGATTATCTTTATGAAGTTGGTAAGTCTTTAGGTACTTGGTACATGGTAGAATGGGCCGGTGTAAATCCTGAAACAGGAGAAGTATGGTTCTATGATCAGAAAGGTGGAAAAACGGAAGATATTTCTCAGGCACCTTTTGTTGATAAGTTCAAATCATCTGAAGTTCCTGTGTTTGGTGGATTTGATACCAGTCTGACTTATAAAGGAATTTCCTTGTCAGCCAATTTTACTTATGCATTGAATTATTATATTATGAATGCTACTCGCTGGTATGTAGATAACCATAATTTTAATGGTAACAAACCGGCTTATATGTTGACAATGTGGAGACAACCTGGTGATATAACCAATGTGCCTCGTTTTGATTCCCAAAATAACCCGAGTCCTTGGGCTTCACAATTCCTTGAAGATGCTTCTTTCTTGCGCTTAAAAACATTGCGCTTGTCTTGGACTCCTTCTCGTAAGTTGTTGGAAAAGCAGAAAGTGTTCCAGTCAATGAATATATTCTGCCAGGGTGAAAATTTGTTTACAGTAACTGGATATTCAGGCATGGACCCGGAAGTAAGTGGAGATACAGACTATATGTCATATCCAACTCCTATATCAGTTACTTTTGGAGTTAATGTAAGTTTTTAATTAATTAAAACGAATGAAATTATGAAGACATTATATCAAGCCCTTTGCATTGGGGGAATGGCATTGATGGCTGTTTCTTGCGATTATACAGATTTGCAGCCAACAGATCAGATTGGTGATGAAATGATTTTTAGTTCTGTATCAGCTTTAGAACAGACGGTTACAGGTGCGTATGCACAAATGTCTGCAAAACAGATTATTCGTGTGACTGCAGTATTGTCTGATGATGTGATTAAAGGAGGACAAAATGGAGGAGCCGGTGATGATACATATCAGTGGACTTATACAGCTTCTACGGGTGAACATGCTGATATCTGGTCTAAAGAATGTAATGTAATTAATCAGGTAAATAGAATCTTGAAAGGAGCAGAGAGCGTAGAAGCTACTACTGATGAAGAAGTTGCCAGTAAAAATAATAGTATTGCTACTGCTAAATTCTTGAGAGCATATAATAGCTTAGAATTATTATTGTTCTTCTCTGATATTGAAAAAGAAGATTCATACGGTATTCCTTATGTAAAGGAACCGGTTGTGCTGGAAACTCCGGGCCGGAATACTGTTGGGGAATGCTTTGATTACATGATTCAGGACTTAACTGATGCGCGTCCTTTATTGCGTCAGGTTGCTCCAGATGATCCGGTTTATGTATCACAAACTGCCGTGGATGCATTGTTGGCTCGTATATATTTGTATAAAAAAGATTATGGCAAGGCTTATCAGTATGCGGATGCCGTTCTGCAACAGAAGTCTTTTGCCACTATGGGTGAGTATACGGATATTTGGAGTGATAAGAGTAATGCAGATATAATCTGGAAACTGAAAAGAGCGGTTGGTGAGGAAACTATTGGTACAATATTCTGGGGTGCAGATAACAGTAGTTCTTTTGAAGCTGCTCCTGAATTAATCAATTCTTACTTGGCTGACGATATTCGATTGAATTTGTTCATTGCTGACGGCGTGGATCGTGATGGAGTTGCCGTAAAGAAGGTCAATAAGTATAAAGGAACAGAAGCAAATGTAGGATTAGCTGATGGTAAGATGTTGCGTTCATCCGAAATGCAGCTAATAAAGGCAGAAGCTATTGCTTATACAGATCTTGACAAGGCAAATGTCTTGTTAAATGATTTAAGACGTGAGCGCATTTCAGGATGGGTTGATCAGAATTATGGAACATTAGATGAATTTATGGAGGAATTACTAGTGGAGCGTAGAAGAGAATTGTGTTATGAAGGACATCGTTTCTTCGATATGCGTCGGTTTGGAAAATCTCTTTACAAGCCTGTGATTAAAAAGACATTGGAAGCAGGTAATTTCCGTTGGTTAATGCCGATACCACTGGGTGAACTTCAAGGTAATTCTGTAATTGCTAAGCAGCAAAATCCTGGTTATTGATAAAAGGAGAGGATGCAATCGCATCCTCCTTTATTTATTCTTTTTCTCCATAACACAAATCGCCTGCATCTCCCAGTCCCGGCACGATATAGGAATGAGCATTCAGTTCCGGGTCGATGGCGCCGCACCATACGGTGGTTTTTTCAGCCGGGAATACTTTTTTGATATGCTCGATGGCTTGACGGCTGGCAATGACCGAAGCAATGTGTATATGCGCTGGCTCTCCTTTGGTAAGTAAAGCTTCGTAGGCTAATTCCATGGAACTGCCGGTAGCCAGCATCGGATCGGTCAGAATCAGAATCTTTCCGTCCAGTCGCGGAGAAGCAATGTATTCAATGTGGATATCAAAGTTGTCTTCATTGATGTACTTACGATAAGCAGAAACGAAGGCATTTTCCGCATGGTCGAAATAATTGATAAATCCCTGATGAAGTGGAAGTCCTGCACGAAGGATGGTAGCTACTACGGGCTGTTCGGAAGGTATGTTCTCTACGGCTGTGGCGAGTGGGGTTTGTACGGATACCGGATGGTAGGGAAGGGTCTGGCTGATTTCGTATGCCATGATTTCACCCACACGTTCAATGTTGCGTCGGAAGCGGATGCGGTCACCTTGTACATGTACGTCGCGGATTTCAGAAAGAAACTGGTTGAAAAGGCTGTTGCTTTGGTTAAAGTTGATTATTTTCATAAACATTTTCAGGTTCTTAGGGGTTTTATTATTTAGATTTCAGTCTGCAAAGAAACAAAATAAAATTGATTTGTAATGTGGATTTGACAATTTTGTTACACAAGTATAAATCTTTAAATGATTACGGATTTTTTTCTGTAATAACTTCTTTGAATTAAAAATATCTACTACTTTTGTAGCGCCTAAAACAAAGAGATGTTGAAGAGCAGAAAAAGCAGATTAGGCTTACAGATTTAGACAATAAACATTTGATATAATAACCAAATTAATCATTTGAACAATGGCAAATTTAGATCTTACTAAGTACGGTATCACTGGAACCGTAGAAATCGTACACAATCCTTCTTACGATGTATTGTTTGCAGAAGAAACAAAAGCAGGTTTGGAAGGCTTCGAAAAAGGTCAGGTAACTGAACTGGGTGCAGTAAACGTAATGACTGGTATCTACACTGGTCGTTCTCCTAAAGATAAATTCTTGGTAAAAGACGCTACAAGTGAAAACACTGTATGGTGGACTTCTGAAGAATATAAAAACGACAACAAGCCTGTAACTACAGAAACTTGGAATGTATTGAAAGAATTGGCTGCTAAAGAATTGTCAAACAAGAAATTGTATGTTGTTGATGGTTTCTGCGGCGCTAACGAAGCTACTTGCTTGAAAGTTCGTTTCATCATGGAAGTTGCATGGCAGGCTCACTTCGTAACTAACATGTTCATCCGTCCGTCTAAAGAACAGTTGGAAAACTTCGAACCTGATTTCGTTGTTTACAACGCTTCTAAGGCTAAAGTTGAAAACTACAAAGAACTGGGTCTGAACTCAGAAACTGCAGTTGTGTTCAACTTGACTACTAAAGAACAGGTTATCCTGAACACTTGGTACGGTGGTGAAATGAAGAAAGGTATGTTCTCTATGATGAACTACTTCAACCCGTTGCGTGGTATCGCTTCTATGCACTGCTCTGCTAACACTAACATGGAAGAAACTGAATCAGCTATCTTCTTCGGTTTGTCTGGTACTGGTAAGACTACTTTGTCTACAGACCCGAAACGTAAGTTGATTGGTGATGACGAACACGGATGGGATAACGAAGGTGTATTCAACTACGAAGGTGGTTGCTACGCTAAGGTTATCAACCTGGATAAAGAATCTGAACCAGATATCTACAACGCAATCAAACGTGACGCTCTGTTGGAAAACGTAACAGTAGACGCTAACGGTAAGATTGACTTCGCAGATAAGAGCGTAACTGAAAACACTCGTGTTTCTTATCCTATCCACCACATCGAAAACATCGTGAAACCTACTTCTAAGGGTCCTCACGCTAAACAAGTTATCTTCTTGTCTGCTGATGCATTCGGTGTATTGCCTCCAGTATCTATCTTGAATCCTGCACAGGCTCAGTACTACTTCTTGTCTGGATTTACTGCTAAGTTGGCTGGTACAGAACGTGGTATCACTGAACCGACTCCGACATTCTCTGCTTGCTTCGGTGCTGCTTTCTTGAGCTTGCATCCTACTAAATATGCAGAAGAACTGGTTAAGAAGATGGAAATGACTGGTGCAAAAGCATACTTGGTTAACACTGGTTGGAACGGAACTGGCAAACGTATTTCTATCCGTGATACTCGTGGTATCATCGACGCTATCCTGGATGGTTCTATCGAAAAAGCTCCTACTAAGACTATTCCTTACTTCGATTTCGTTGTTCCGACAGAATTGCCGGGTGTTGATCCGAAGATCTTGGATCCGCGTGACACTTACGCTGATGCTGCTGAATGGACTAAGAAAGCTGAAGACTTGGCTGGACGTTTCATCAAGAACTTCGCTAAGTTTACAGGTAACGAAGCTGGTAAGGCTTTGGTTGCTGCTGGTCCGAAATTGTAATTCAGACTTACAAAATCTTAAATATGAAAGCGGTTTCCTTCGGGAAGCCGCTTTTTTTGTATCTTTGGTCGTAGTTTTAATTCGTAAATCTAATTTATTATGAGAAAGTCTATTCATCTTCTATCCATTCCAGTTGTGGCTTGTTGCTTGTCGTGTACTTCCGGAAAGGTGCTTCCGCCTGAACCGATTCTTCCTGTGCCTGAACCTAAGCAGGTGGAATGGCAGCAGATGGAAACGTATGCTTTTATCCATTTTGGCCTGAATACTTTTAATGACCGGGAATGGGGATATGGAGATACGGATCCGAAAACGTTTAATCCGACGAATCTGGATTGTGAGCAATGGGCGCAGACACTGGTAAAAGCTGGTATGAAAGGAGTGATTCTTACTGCCAAACATCACGACGGATTCTGTTTGTGGCCGTTTGAAGGTACAGACTATAGTGTAAAGAACTCTCCGTGGAAAAACGGACAGGGAAATGTGGTGAAAGAATTGTCGGAGGCTTGTAAGAAATATGGACTTAAGTTTGCTGTTTATCTTTCGCCATGGGATCGCCATCAGGCTAATTATGGTACGCCTGAGTATTTGCCTTACTTTTATGCGCAGCTACGTGACTTGCTGACGAACTACGGACCTGTATTTGAAGTATGGTTTGACGGTGCTAATGGTGGTGACGGATGGTATGGTGGTGCCAAGGATATACGTACCATTGATCGCAAGAACTATTATAATTATCCTCGTATTTATGAAATGCTGGACAGTATTCAGCCTCAGGCTATCATTTTCTCGGATGGAGGACCTGGTTGCCGTTGGGTAGGTAACGAGAAAGGTTTTGCTGGAGCTACCAACTGGTCATTCCTGCGAAAGGGAGAGGTGCATCCGGGATATGATAAGAACTATGAATTGCAGTATGGACATCCGGATGGAAATCAGTGGGTGCCTGCAGAGTGTGATGTGTCTATCCGTCCGGGATGGTTCTATCATCCAGAGGAAGATGACAGAGTAAAAAGTCCGGATCAGCTGGTGGATTTGTATTACCGCAGTGTGGGGCATAATGCCACTTTGTTGTTGAACTTCCCAGTAGACCGGAGAGGGCTGATTCATCCGGTAGATTCTGCCAATGCGGTTCGTTTTCATGAGATGATTCAGCAGCAGTTGAAGACAAATCTGGTGGCAGGAATGACTCCCAAGGTTTCAAATGAACGTGGAGGAGATTTTGTGGCATCTGCCTTGACCGATGATAATTTTGATACTTACTGGGCTACGGAAGACGGGGTAACTACAGCTGATATCGAGTTCTCGTTTGATACGCCTGCTCGGATGAACCGTATGATGCTTCAGGAATATATTCCGTTGGGACAGCGTGTAAAGGCATTTGTGGTGGAATATCTTGATAAAGATACATGGCTTCCGGTGAAACTGAATGAAGAAACGACTACCATTGGATACAAACGTCTGTTACGTTTTGAAACGGTGGAAACAAAGGGTATACGTATCCGGATTACAGATGCGCGTGGTCCGCTTTGTTTGAGCAGTGTGGGAGTGTATGATGCAGGTAATGTGTCTGATTCATTTGTAGAGAAGGTGGAAGACATTGAATCTTTGCCTTATCTTTTGCCGGATGTTAAAGCCGATGAGGCGGCAAAGGCTTCTGACAAGCAGGCGCAGACGACTTGTTTTGTAGAAGGTGACCGTTTGTTGATTGAACTTCAAGAGGAGCGACTGGTTTCTTCTCTTCATTTCTTGCCTGATCAGGGTGAACCTAACAAGGGTCTGATTGCCAATTATGAAATACGTGTCGGCGTGAGCAAGGATGCAGTGAATCAACTGGTCAAATCGGGTGAGTTCTCAAATATACAGAACAATCCGGTGATGCAGTCGGTATTCTTTACTCCGGTAAAAGCCCGTTATATAGAGTTGAAGGCTACGCGTATGATTCGTGCGGGCGAACCGATGGGATTTGCCGAATTAGGGGTGAAATAACTAGGTGAAAATAAGAGTTTATGAAAAAAGTAATTTATTCAATGTTAGGAGCAGGGTTATTGTGCCTCTCCAGCTGTGGTGGACAGACGCAGACGGAACAGACCCCTGCGGTTGATAAATCTTCGGCTAAGAATCAGGTGATTGAAACTATCATGACGCGACGGAGTGTGCGAAAATATCTGCCGCAGCCGGTAAACCGTGATACAATGCAGATGACTCTGGACTGTTGGGAGAAAATATGATTCTTTCGGCTTGGTCAATGGGTATCGGTTCCTGCTGTTTGGGAAGCCCCATACGCTTTATGAAGACAGAGCCTCAGGTAGCAGACTATCTGAAGCGCCTGAATATACCTGAAGGCTATGAATTGTTGTATTGCATAGCCTTCGGATATCCAGATGAGTCACCGGCAGCCAAGCCGCGTGATGCATCGAAAGTGATGTTTGTGGAGTAATCTATTTATCGCGCTCCTAAATCGTCATAAGAAGATTGTAGAATCGCTTTCCCCAGTTCTGTGCGTCGTTCGTTCGGAGCTGGGGATTCTATTAATGTCTTGCCGGAATTGTTATCAATCAGTGTGGTACCGGTACTGTCGCGGAAGGCAAATCCGTTGTTATAGGTATAGTAAGCAAACGGGTACTTGTAGTTTTTACCTAACACGTTACGGCTGAAGTTGAATTCCTTATGGCTGATTCCCAATTGTGCCAGCAGGGTAGCGGCCATATCACTTTGGTTCATCAGTTTGTTAATGACCATAGGCTGCTTAATGGCGCCTCCTAACCATAGCATCGGAATGTGGTGGATACGTGGGTCATGCACCAGTCCTTCTTCCGGATAATAGTAGCCATGGTCTGGCAGACACACGATGAGTAAGTTCTTCCATTGAGGAAGCGTCTTGAGTTTGTCGATAAATTTCCCCAGACAATCGTCAGTGAAAGCAAAAGCATTAGGAATTTTCTCTTTCAGGCGATGGTAGGGTACCTCAAACGGCTCATGGCTGCTCAGGGTGAGGAAGGCCGTATGCCAGGGCTGGTCAGTATCCCGTTCTTTTATCTGGCGGTAGAGGTACTCAAAAGTAATGTCATCGTTTACTCCCCATGGGTTTTTCCGTTCTTCCATGCTGAAATCTACATCTGCTGTCAACTGTTGGTATCCGCTGCCCAGCAAATAACTCTTCATGTTGGTGAAGTTGATGTCACCTCCATACAGGAAATCTGTGGCATAGCCTTGTTCTCGCAGTTTCCCGGCAATAGAAGGCAAGGTGCGGCTTTTGGCGGGAGATTTCATGACGGAAACCGTCGGGAAGCTTTGGTATCCGCTGAAGGTACAGACCGTACCTCGGTCGGTTCGGAAACTGTTGGCATAACAATTAGTAAAGAAGACTCCTTCCTTGCTCAGGCGCTCCAGATTCGGACTGACACTGGGTATTCCTCCTAATGATTCTACGAATACTCCTCCAAAACTTTCCATGAGGATAATCAATACATTAGGACGGTTGGTGGTAAGTAATGAAACTTCATTCTCTCCTGTATCAGCATACAATCCTTCGAATAAACTTGCCCGTTTTTCTTCATCGAAGAAATTGAACTGCTGGGAAAAGTCGGTGGTTTTGCTGATGGAAGACAACAGACTGAAGTCCGGATTGATGGCGGAATGATTCAGAAATTCGTCATTGCAGAAATAGGCTTGTCCTACGTTGCTGGTTGATTCGGTTACACCTCCTCGTATGACGATAAAGATAACTCCTCCCAAAAGCAGAGTTATCAAACTGCCTGTGATACGCTTCTGGACTTGTGGCAGACAGTCTGGTGTGATCTTATATAATCCCCATGTCACCAAGGCTGATAAGATGAGGATACACAGCAGTCGTATCAGAATAAATCCAAAGGATACACTGGCCATGGCATTCTTCGGAGAATCCAGGTAGAGGAAGATGGAAGCATCTAATTTGAATCCCCAAAATGGATACAAGGCCATATCGCCGATGAAGATAAGTGTGGTAGCCAGACTGATTAAAACGTAGTAGCCGATAAGTATCTTTTTCAACGGGAAACGGCGGAACCATATACTGCAAAGAATGGCCAGCCAGGGGATGGCCGTCAGGTATCCGGTGGTTGCTGCGTCAAGCGTAAAGCCATGGAACAATACCCGAAGGTAGTCTATGAAAGCTGTTCCCTTCTCGCATGCACCGTTATAGAGCATAAAGACAGGTTTCTGAAGCAGGAAGTAGCCCAGTATGCTGGCGAAAAAACATCCCAGATATGTAAGTCTCTTTTTCATCTGTTTAAGTTTTTGATTATTTACGTCCGAAGTCAGCAGGGACTTCTCCCCATACGTCAGTCTCCCACTTGAGCAGGGGAGTGGTATAAGTGTTTTCCTTCAGCCATTTTTCTGCCCGTTCAATTAACTGGAAGAGTGCTTCTGTTTTCTCGGTTCGTTCCAGTTTGGTCTTGCATTTTCTTTGCTTCACCCAAGAGAGGGCATTACGACTGTCGGAGTAGATAGGCATGTTCAGGTTCTTTTGTTTAAGAAGTGCCAGTCCATGGACTATGGCCAGAAATTCTCCGATATTGTTGGTACCGTAAACTGGTCCGAAATGGAAGATTTCCTGTCCTGTCAGCAGGTATACTCCGCGATATTCCATGGGGCCAGGGTTACCGCTACAAGCAGCATCTACTGCCAGACAGTTTAAATTGAAGTTTTCGGGGAGTTGTGCCTCAGGCTTTTCTAAAGATGATGCACGGTGGCGGTTCATGTATTGATGTGCAGGAGTCGCGAAAGCATGTTCAGCTTCCTCTTGTGAATCGAATGACTTATATATGGCTCCTTTATAGCCTTGTATTTGCAGTTGGCAATCGGTCCACGAAGAATAGATGCCCGGATTCACTCCTTTCCAGACTACGTAGAATTTTTTTTTAGCCATAAGATGGTCTTTAAAAAGAAAGTGGCTGTGCAAAAAGAGTGTGGTTTACCCCTTTGCCAGCCACTTGATATACAAGATTGTGATTACATGCGTTCAGGTACTTCGATACCCAGCAAGCCCATAGCCAGCTTGACTACTTTGCCTACATTCTGGCTCAAGGCGAGACGGAATATTTTCAGAGCTTCATTTTCTTCACGCAGAATGCTGAAGTCATGATAGAACTGGTTGTATTCTTTTACCAGGTCGTAAGCATAGTTTGCCAGAATAGACGGATTGTAATCTGTTCCGGCTTGTTTCACTACGTTGGTAAAGTCTGCCAGCATTTGAATCAGACCTTCTTCTTTTGTACTCAGTTCAATACCGCTTGGGATGACAGCCGGGATGCTGAGCCCAGCTTCTGTAGCTTTACGCAGAATAGACTGGATACGTGCGTATGTATATTGGATGAACGGACCTGTGTTTCCGTTGAAGTCAATAGATTCTTTCGGGTTGAAAGTCATGTTTTTGCGTGCATCCACTTTCAAGATGAAATATTTCAAGGCGCCCAAACCTACGATGCGTGCGATGTCGTCTGCCTCTTCCTGAGTCAGTCCGTCCAGTTTGCCCAGTTCGTTGCTGGTTTCCTTGGCAGTTTCAATCATGGCCTCCATCAGGTCGTCAGCGTCTACTACTGTACCTTCACGGCTCTTCATCTTACCTTCCGGCAGTTCCACCATACCGTAAGAGAAGTGTACGAGGTCTTTACCCCATTCGAAGCCCAACTTGTCGAGCAGAATAGACAATACCTGGAAGTGATAATTCTGTTCGTTACCTACCACATAAATCATCTTGTTGATAGGATAATCCTGGAAACGCAGCTTGGCAGTACCGATGTCCTGTGTCATGTATACAGAGGTACCGTCACCACGGAGCAGCAATTTGTGGTCTAATCCTTCCGGAGTCAGGTCGGCCCATACAGAACCGTCTTCCTTGCGATAGAACAATCCTTTTTCCAGCCCTTCCATTACCTTTTCTTTTCCTTCAAGGTAAGTCTGTGATTCGTAGTATATCTTGTCGAAGCTTACTCCCATCATCTTGTAGGTTTCATCGAAACCTGCATATACCCAGTCGTTCATCTTCTTCCATAGGGCGCGTACTTCCGGGTCGTTTGCTTCCCATTTGCGAAGCATTTCGCGTGCTTCCAGCATCAACGGAGAATTAGCTTCGGCTTTTGCCTTTGCTTCTTCTTCGTTCATTCCTTCAGCCTGATATTGAGCCATCAGCTCTTTCACTTCAGCCTTGTAGTGCTTGTCGAAAGCTACATAATAATCACCAATCAGGTGGTCGCCTTTCTTGCCTGATGATTCAGGAGTTTCACCGTTACCATATTTCAACCAGGCCAGCATGGACTTACAGATGTGGATACCCCGGTCGTTTACGATGTTTGTTTTTACCACCTTGTTACCGTTGGCAGCCATGATGTTAGCCAGCGCACTTCCCAGCAGGTTGTTACGCACGTGACCCAGGTGAAGCGGCTTATTGGTATTAGGAGAAGAATATTCAATCATGACAAGTGGCGCATTGTCGTCTGCTTTCTGTATACCCCACTGGTTATCGGTGTGGATACGGTTCAGCAGTTCAATCCATACGTCAGATGCAATGGTCAGGTTCAAGAAACCTTTAATTACGTTATAGTTTGCGATGGCCGGTTCATTCTGTTTCAAGTATTCCCCAATTTCTTGTGCAGTTTGTTCCGGGCCCTTTTTAGACATCTTCAGGAAGGGAAAGACAACCAGTGTCAGGTGGCCTTCAAACTCTTTCTTTGTTTTCTGAAGTTGAACCATTTTGGCAGGAACTTCCTGATTGTATAAGGTCTTTATACCGTTCAGGATAGATTCGGTCAGTTTATCTTCTATTTTCATGTGTATATAGTTTATGTAATTATCCTATCTTAACCGTACAAAGATAGTGATTTTTACGCTTTTCCTGCCGCTCCGTTGCGTATTATTACATATTCTTTCTCCATTCCGACGGAGAGACCCCTTCCTGAAGTTTGAATTGTTTGCTGAAGTGAGCTAAATCAGTGAAGCCTATTCGTTCGGCTATTTCTGACAAATTGCGCTTCGGAGGTTGTGTCATTAATAGTTTGGCTTCTTCTATGCGTAAGTGATTAAGCCATAAATTAAAGTTTAGTCCATAGGTATGATTGATGTAGTTTGACAGGTAGGTCCTGTTAATACCTATGGTTTTGCATAGTTCAATGATGGTAAGCCTGGAGTTTAAGAACCCTTTCTGTTTAATCCATTCTTCCAATCTACCTTTGATCATTTCATTCTTTTTCATAGTTTCCTTATTTTTCCCGAATGTAGTAAGTTTTAGAAATTTATGAAAAGACAAAAAACAACTTTACGGAGTATGTGTTTATATTCAGTGACTAAATGGTAAAAAAAATGGATTATCCGGCCTGAATTTACTTATAAATAAGTGTGGAAAGATAGTTCTCGGAGAGGACCTCGTTAGCAATGTCAAGTAGTTGTGTTGAGGTCAGTGCTTCAATCCTTTTGAATACTTCTTCTTTTTCTTCGTAAGTATGATAATGCAGAAAGCATTTGCCCATGTTGAGTGCATTATTTTCAAAATTGTCTCCAGCAACTCCTATCTGTCCGATGATTTGTTTTTTAGCAGCTGCGAGTTGTAGAGAGGTCAGTGCATTTTCCCTAATTTTTTTAAGTTCCTTATGTACTAATGAAATACAATGATCTGTATCATGCAGGTCACAACCAAAATAGATACAGAATGTACCTGTATCTGTATACGATGTGAGATTGGATTCTACATTATAAACCAATCCTCTTTTTTCGCGTAAAGAGATGTTGAGCCGGCTGTTCATGCCAGGGCCTCCGAGAATATTATTAAGCAGGTACAAACCTGTACGCCGTTCATCATAAGCGTGGTACCCTCTTCCTCCAATCATGACATGTGCTTGGTGAGTGTCCTTGTGAATGGTTAGTTGGTTAGGTTTGTAGGCAGGAGGAAGCATGCGCGCTTCTTTTATTCTTTCAAAGCGGGGAATATCTGTAGTCACTTTCTCAAGCGTACGGATTACTTTCTGGAAAGGAATATCTCCTTGAACGAAAAAAATCATGTTTTCCAGTTGGTAGTGGGAATGAACGAAATGTTGCGCGTCTTCGCTTGTGAACTGGTGTAAAAGTTCTGGATTACCAAGTATGTTTCTGCCTAGCGGATGGTTCGGGAAAATCAGTTCTTCAAAATCGTCAAAAATAAGTTCCGCAGGACTATCTTCATAACTTTGGATTTCGTCGATAATGACTTCTACCTCTTTTTCGATTTCATTAGCTGGAAACACACTGTGGAAAACAATATCGGTCAGTAATTCCGCAGCCCGGTTGAAATGTTCTTTTAAAAAAGCACTGTAAATGACAGTTTCCTCCTTATTGGTATAGGCATTCAGGTCACCTCCCACATTCTCCATGCGATTAAGAATGTGCCAGGCTTTTCGCTTTTCTGTACCTTTAAAAATCAGGTGCTCTACAAAATGGGCCATACCTTGCTCTTGCGGAAGTTCATCGCGTGTGCCGGCGTCGATGGCAAAGCCACAATAAGCCACATTTGTAGGACTGGTAGTATGAATAAGTCGTAAGCCATTTGAGAGAGTAAAAGTTGAATATGCCATATTTCAAGAAGTGTAATTTCTTTTTCGCTGCAAATTTACAATAAATACCTATTGTCTTTCTTCAAAAAATGCAGATATTTGCAGAGTATGACATTTCAAACTAATATATGAATAAAATTGCAGTCTTTTGTTCGGCCTCAGATGCGATAGATCCTGTATTTATGGAAAAAGCAAGAGAGCTGGGCGCATGGTTAGGCCAGCATCATAAATGGCTGGTTTACGGGGGCTCCAATACAGGACTGATGGAAGTCCTTGCTAAAAGTGCGAAAGAAAACGGAGCTATGATAATGGGAGTTATTCCCACTAAACTGGAGGAACATGGCAGAGTCAGCGACTTGCTTGATGTGACATTTCATTCGGTAAACTTGAGCGACCGGAAAGATATTATGTTGCAGGAATCGGAAGTAATGGTAGCTTTGCCGGGTGGAATCGGTACGCTGGACGAAGTATTTCATGTGATGGCTGCCTGCAGTATAGGATATCATCAGAAAAAGGTTATCTTTTATAATGTGGAAGGCTTTTGGAATGATATGCTGGCTTTCTTGAATCGTTTGGAGAAAACACATTTTGCACATCGTCCGTTGAAAAATTATTTTGAAGTGGCGAATACGCTGGAGGAACTGACCCGTTTATTGGAATAAAATTATAATTTAATCATAATCTTATGAATTCATCAATAAAAGATTTATTACAGCGTGAAGCACAGGCCGTGTTGAATATTCCGGTAACAGACGGATATGAAAAGGCGGTAGAGCTGATTGTGGAACAGGTACATGAGAAAGGCGGAAAACTGGTAACCAGTGGTATGGGTAAAGCTGGACAGATAGCCATGAATATTGCCACTACATTCTGTTCCACGGGTATCCCCTCTGTGTTTTTACATCCGAGTGAGGCACAGCATGGCGATTTGGGAATTCTGCAAAAAAATGACTTGTTGCTTTTGATTTCTAATTCTGGTAAGACAAGGGAAATTGTGGAACTGACCGAACTGGCTGCACGCCTAAATCCGGAATTGAAAAAAATTGTTATCACGGGAAATCCGGATAGTCCGTTAGCGGAAGCGGCAGATATTTGCCTGGCTACAGGGCACCCTGATGAAGTTTGTTTGTTAGGAATGACGCCTACTACTTCTACGACTGTGATGACGGTGATAGGAGATATTTTAGTTGTAGAGACTATGCGAAAGACTGGCTTTACGATTGAAGAATATAGCAAGCGCCATCATGGCGGGTATTTGGGAGAGCGTTCCCGCGCATTGAGCAAATAAAATATGGGTGTGCGAGAAGGCACACCCATTTCTTTTTACGGAAAGAAATAAAACATTTCTACCTATTGTATCTGATGTTATTGTTGTAGTTTGTAGATTTCCGTTCCAGCCAGCAGGAAACATCCTACTCCATAATCTTCGAAGTCTGGGACGCTTTCGTAGGTGACAGGTTGTCCGTCTTTAGGTTCTTTTCCAGTTCCTTGCACGTAGCCTAAAAAACCATTGGAATGAACCGCATCTTTTACCATGGCATTCCAGCCTTTTAATAGAATGGGCAAATATTCTTCTTTATCCAGTAATCCGTTTCGCACTCCCCATGCCATTCCGTAGACAAACAAAGCAGTTCCTGTAGTTTCTTTGCCACCGTAATTTCCGGCATCATGAAGACTTACGTTCCAGAATCCGTCTGTACGCTGACAAGCTTTCAGTGCTTTGCTCATGAGTAAGAAATCATTGATGTAATCCTGACGATGTTTTTCGTTTGCAGGAATTTCGTCGAGCACACGTACGAGTGCAGCGTATGCCCACCCGTTTCCTCTGCTCCAATAGCAGTCTTCGCCATTAGGTTCTTTGTAGGGAGGTAAGAAATCGGCATCTCTCCACCAAAGTCCGTCTGCCAGGTTGAACAATCCTTTTCCTCTCAGCTGATTACGTGAGAATTCATACATATCCCACATCTTGTCGAAATATTTCTGCTCTCCTGTCAGGTGTCCCATTTTGGCTAGTACTGGCATGCCCATTTGAATGGCATCTACCCAGGTCCAGTCTCCTACTTGGGGAGTATTGACAAGCATGTTCATATTGGATTTGATATTTTTCAGCATTTCAGGCTTGGGACAAAGATTATATAAGTCGATATAAGTTTGTCCACAGCAGTAATCATCAGCGTTACGTGTGGTATTTCCGTTTCGCATACCCCATTCATGGTATTCAGCCCAGTTGTATGCATAATCGTAGTATTCTGCGCGGGGGAAAATGGAATATAGAGACATTAATCCTTCATAGTATACTCCTCTGGTCCAGATATTACTAGGGCGGGTAACTTTACGTACAAAACTAGGAGTCCGGTAATCTGCATATTTCTCCATGAAATACTTATTTACTTTAATCATCACTTCCAGTGTTTCTTTTTGTGGTGGTAGTTTTTGTGCAGTAGAAGTGGTGAATCCCCAGCTCATTATAAACAGAAATGCGATAAGAATCTTTCTCATAATTAAATAAAGGTATTAGTTCTGAAATTGTATCAACAAAGATAGGAGATACAAGAACATTTGTACATGGAAAATCATGCAAATACATTGAAAATCATTCAAAAAATGCTCTTGGCTCTTCTTATGGATGTTTTTTGTACAAAAAGACATGTAATTGCATGATTCTCTATTCCTTCTTGTCGAAAAAGTTTTCTATTTTGCTTACATATTTATTTTAGTTTTTAATGTATTCAGAAGATGAGGGGATATTGTGTAAAAGGCTGGCTTTTATGGTGCTTATCCTGGATGGCCGTCAGTGTATTTGCCAGTGAAATTTTTCCGGATGGAACACCAATTCCAGAATGGTTCAGAGAGCATCGGGTGGTATCAGTAAAAGAGCTGGGAAAGCAATATTGTATCACAAATTATGGTGTGCAAAATGATAGTACGATTTTACAGACAGAACGTATTCAGGCAGTCATTGATAAAGCGGCTCAAGAGGGTGGAGGAGTGATCTGTATCCCTAAAGGGACTTTTTTGTCGGGCTCTCTTTTTTTCAGACCTCGTACTCATCTTTATCTGGAAAAAGGAGCAACTCTGAAAGGAAGTGATGACATTAGTCATTTTGATGTGATTGATACCCGTCTGGAAGGGCAGAATCTAACGTATTTTGCAGCTTTGGTTAATGTCATTGGAGTGGATGGATTTACACTTTCAGGCGAGGGGAAGATAAATGGAAATGGACTTCGTTTTTGGAAATCTTTTTGGTTGCGCCGACAGGTAAATCCCCAGTGTACGAATTTGGAGGAACTTCGTCCACGGTTGATATATATTGCTGATTCAAAAAATGTGCAGTTGTCTGGGGTCAGATTGGAAAATTCTCCGTTCTGGACTACTCATTTATATCGTTGTGAGAATGTGAAGTTGCTTAATCTTTCTATTTTTGCTCCTCATTCGCCGGTGAAAGCACCTAGTAGTGATGCTATTGATATTGATGTGTGCAAGAATGTGTTGGTAAAAGGTTGTTATATGTCTGTAAATGATGATGCCATAGCTTTGAAGGGTGGAAAAGGACCTTGGGCAGACCAAGATAAGGTGAATAATGGAAGTAATCTGAATATCATTATAGAGGATTGTGTATGGGGATTCTGTCATAGCGCATTGACTTGTGGTAGTGAGTCTATACATAACCGCAATATTCTGGTGAGACGCTGTCGGGTAGAGCATGCACAGCGTTTGCTTTGGCTAAAGATGCGTCCGGATACGCCGCAAAATTATGAATATATTCAGTTGGAAGATATTACGGGCTCTGCCATTAATTTCTTGTTTGCCCAGCCTTGGACTCAGTTTTTTGATTTAAAGGATAGGAAAGATGTCCCCTATTCATATTCAAGTCATGTGACGATGCGTAATATTCAATTGGATTGTGATGTCCTTTTTGCGGTGAAGAAGGATGAAACGCAGTATAAGCTGTCTGATTTTCTATTTGAGAATTTAAAGATTACAGCTCGTAAGTCGGGGGAGATTTGTAAAGATTATATTCATAATCTGCAAATTCGGAATGTAACAGTAAACGGAGTACATTTAAAATAAAAACGATGTGGTAGCAATTGCTACCACATCGTTTTTATTTTAGGTAAGTTTGTATTCGTCAGGGTAATAAATAAAATCGATAACTGCCCTGTCATATTCGAATAACTCTTCAGGTTTGAAGAATCTTTCAATTTCTTCAATAGCTGTTTTAGGTGAATCTGAGGTGTGGATGATGTTTTCTTGTGAACTTACACAATAATCTCCTCGGATAGTACCTGGAACGGCTACACGGCCATTGGTGGCTCCTGTCATGGAGCGTACCACCTGAATGGCATCTACTCCTTCATAGCAACATACAATCACAGGACTGGCCATCATAGAAGCTTTTACACGAGAAAAGAAAGGTTTTCCGGCCAAGTGGGCATAATGCTCATTGAGCAAATCCTCCGTAAGTTGCATCATTTTCATGCCAGCCAGGCGCAGGCCTTTACGTTCAAATCTATGGGTTATTTCTCCGATAAGTCCGCGCTGTACGGCACTGGGTTTTAAAATTACTAATGTTTTTTCAAGACTCATAGTTCGTTTATATTAAGGTGATACAAAGATTCATTGCGCCCAAATATACGAAAAAAAGGATATGAGCCCTAAAAACGAGTGGATTTTTTATTTAAAGCTATTTGGAATCCAAAGGTATTATTCCAAGGTTGATAGCTTTCAGAACAAGGTCTACGGCATTCCTGGCCTCCAGTTTGCTCATGAGGCTCTTGCGGTGAGTTTCAATTGTATTATTGGATACATACAGCAATTCTGCAATTTCCCTTGTATTAAATCCTTTAGCAATAGCCTGCAATACCTCCATTTCTCTTAAAGTAAGCTGTTCTTTTATCTGTTCTTCTGTCTGCATCCGGTTTAAAATGGATTTGAATCGTTTGCAAAGGTATTGGCCTCCTTTTAAGATTGTCTGGATGGCTAGTGTCAGTTCATTAATATCTGCCGATTTTAGTATGGCCCCACTTATGGAGGCTTTAGTCAGTCTTTTAAGTATCCATATCTCTTCATGCATGGTATTAATCAAAATACGTGCTTCCGGGTGCTTTTGCAGGATGGTTTCTATCAGTTCGAACCCGTTGGTGTCGGGAAGTTCCACATCAAGCAGATAGATGTCGAACGGTTGCATGGCTATCAGAAGCATTGCTTCTGCTCCTGATGAGGCAGTATATACCTTTTCTATTTCAGGCATTTGAGACACTACATGCTTGATGCCTTGCAGTATAAGAGTATGGTCATCGACTAATAGTATTTTGGCTTTAGGACTTGTCATTTTGTCGCATTTTACACTGCAAAGAAAAAAATATTCATTGAAAAGATTTTCACTGAAAACCGTGATTTTTTCAATGAAGATGCACCTGAATATGAATATTCACTCCAGTCTTGTCTTTTTCTATCTTGTAATCTCCTGCAATAGTTTTTAACCGGTCGTTGATGGTTCGCAAGCCTATTCCTTTAGATAAATCAGCATGTGGACTCCAGTTCCCGTCATGATGTACTTCAATAATAAGATAAGTGGCATTTTTTTCTATTTGGATACAGATAACCTTTGCCTGAGTATGTTTGAGTATATTCCCGGTCGTTTCCTGCATGATGCGGTAGATTTCGTATCCTATATGTTCTGAAATACTTGACCAGTCCGTGTGAGGATAGGGAGTATATTGTATGGAAATTCCTGAAATCTCTTGCATTTTAGAGAAATAATCAGCTAACATTTCATTCAGATCGGTAAACTGGAAATTGGGTGGCATTAGTTCATGTGAAATGGCTCGTACGCCGCTACGAATCTCTTCTAATGTCTGAATGGTATTTGTTTTTAGATCCTCAGCAGAGCTTTGTTGCTGCATTTGAAGAATGGCTCCCAGCAGGTCATTACATACCCCGTCGTGCAAATCCTTAGCCAGTCGTTTGCGCTCATTTTCCAAGCCTTCTATGTATTGGCGGGCAGCAATCAGTTCGGTTTCCTTCTTTTGCACTTTCCGTTTGTGCAGCAGAATGGAAATAGCTATTAATAGTAACCCGATTACTGTAAGGTAATAGATGGTATGGCGTAAACGGCTTTCTTGTTCTTGTGCCTGAGTCTTTTCCAGAAGAGCAATTTTCAGTTCTTTGTCACTTGTCCGTAATTTCTCATTCAGTTCAGATAGTTCATGCTTGATTTTTCCACCGAAAATGGAATCCTGGTAAATGCATACTTCTTGCATGTTCTGATATGCTTTTTGGTAGTTCCCTAATCCTTCATAGTTACGTGCTGTTAAAATGTGATATTTATCGTATGGTAATTGAGTTTGAATTAATGGATTGCTTGTTAGTATGCTGAGACTTTTCTGATATTCTCCAATCCAATTATAAAGGCTGGCTTGTGTGCTATAAAATTCAAGTGCTGTCGGACTGTTTCCCGGGATTTTATGAATCAATTCTTCTCCTTTTTTTAGAAAAATCCTGACGGAATCTTTTTTGTTCCATAATTGATAGGTACTCAGTAAAGGCGATAGGGAGCTCATGGCAAGTAAAGGATATTTTAGTTTTAATGCCTTGTTGATATTTTTTTTAAAAATATGGCTTGCTTCGACATACTTACCCATACTGCTATAACATCCTCCAATGAGACTGCTGGCATATAATTCCATTAGTGAATCGTTTGCTTTTCGGGCGTATTCCGCTGCCTGCTTACCTTGCGTCAATGCTTCTTCATAGCGCTTGTTAAGATGGTAGAGCACGCCAATGTTATAATAGGTGGAAGCAATGTCTTCGTACTTTTCTGTTTTTTTACAGAGATCGATGGCACGGTTATAGTGATATACGGCTGAGTCGAACATTCCTAACTTACGGTAGCAGACACCAATGGAAGATTCTACCACACCCTCCAGATCGTATCTTCTTTCTTTGAGTTGGGGAGCATGTGTTGCAACCGTTTTAAATTTCTCTTTAGCTTGTTCTATTTTTCCTTCCATGAAAAGATAGTTAGCCAGTGAGTTGAGTAACTGCAAATATCCTTCTTCTTCAAAAGTCGGTTTTGAATAAAGAGAAAGTCCTTTTTGAATGTAGTGATAGGATGAGTCATGGTCTAGAGTCTCATATTCAGCTCCTAAGAATTGATATAACTCAATTAGTTGCTCTTTGGTAGAATTTTTTTGCTCTGCTAATTGTAATTCGCGTTTTAAACTATCAATTGTTGCTGTTTCAGCTTGTATTGGCAAGCACAAGACTGCGTGAAGAAAGGTACCTAATGTGAAAAGAAGTTTTTTCATGTAACCTAATTTTGTGAGTTCTACAAAGTAGCGTTTTTTTGTGGAATATACAAATTTCAGCTAAAAAACATCTGGAATATGAGATAGAATGTGTGTGTCTGGAATAACTTAGAATAAAAATATTATGACTAAAATAAGCAAAATCGTGCAGTCAGTTCTCTTTTATATTTTTGGGAGATATATAACTCATTTGTATAATGAAAAGGAGGGGTCATAAGGCAGCGGTTATTCTGTATCATGTGTAAATAGTGCATATTGATAATGTAGGATTGGTGAATTTGCACAAATTCTTCATTGTATGTACATAAGTCTTTGGCGCGTAGATTAGCCTTAAGGCGGAGGAAAGAACCGTCTGTCAAAGCTATCTCCCAGCTTTTTCTTGTCGAAATATATTTGAAATAACCAATATCATTTGAGCGTAACACGTGTAAGTTCCCCATAAAGGTCTGGATGAGTAAAGGTTTGCCCAATTTTGCATCAAAAAGTCTTCTTAAGCGTTCAAGAGCTGCATTGTATCGCTGAATCTCGGTTGTTTTCATTTCTCTTTTGCATTGTAATTTTGTTTGTCAAATATAACTCGTCTTATGAGGGAGGAAAACACGGAAAACCGTGATTTTTGTATAAAAGTAAAAAAAGCCGCCTCGCAGTGCAAGACGGCTTTTTATTACAGTGTGTTTGTTCTTATTTTGAGGTATTGATATTAGCTGATGGGCGGAAGTCGAACATTAAGTTCAAATGTAATCCTTCATCTCCTTGTTTGATGCGAATATTTCCAGGTTGACTGTTCGGACCTTGTTGTTCGATTGGTTTGAAGGAACAGATGGCCGGTATGTCAAGCAAGAAGGATATATCACCCTCAGGGAATTGCGGCATGGTTCTTCTAACACGTCCTACAGGTTCTTCCGGTGTAAAGATGTGATAGAAGATTCCATCGTTTCTTGAATAAACAGTAAACGGTGTTTTGTCGCTTTCCAGTGTAGCCCAGTACATGTTGGCATGATATCCTTTAAATTCTGGATAAATCAGATTTTCAAAACTTTCTCCTGTAATGGTATTGTTGTAATCTTTATGCCAGATGTTATAGTTGGTACCAGGGATACGGTTTTTCCACACACGATAAGGACCACGTCCCAGCCATTTCATGCCGGTACAGTTTGCTTCTGGGTAAGAGAAGGTCAATCCGAGATTGTATACTTTTGTGTCCATGAAGGCATCGTCAAATCCTCCGCCTCCGGAGGCACGGTTTAGTAGGATGGCGTCCATATAAAGCAATCCTTGATCGGTCAGGCGCCATACAATGGAATCGGCTGCTCCTTTATATTTGGCACAAAATATGGCTCCTTCTTGTGTTTCACGCACGTAGCTGAGTGAAGGCTCATAGCGCATTTTCATTCCTACAGCTACCGGACCGTCTTTGAACGGGACCTCTGTTTCTCCTGCTTTTACTTGCTTGATGATACCGGTAGTGGCATCAAACGTTACACTTACCTTCGCACTGTTCAATACGATGTGGCTGGCATTGCGTGAGGCGGTAGCTTTGGGAAGTGCTTCTAGGGTCATGGGTGATTGTGCCATTTTATGGTCAAAATATTGTTTTACCAGGTGGATAGGATAGCTCCAGTTACAGATGCTATGTCCATTTTTGTCGAAGGCTTCCAATTCCAGTACATCACCTTCATGGAAATTGTCTGGAAGGTCGAAATGAGCTGTGCCGGTTTCTCCTGGCTGGATAGCAGGGAGAGTAACTTCTCCGTGGCTTAATTCAACGGATTGTGTTACACCTTTCAATGGAGTGTCACATGACAACACTTTGTACGTCATTTTGCATTCCTTCAGATTCGTGTAAGTATATTCGTTGGTAACCAGGAAATTGCCATTAAAATGAGAGGTAATGAGCAGTGGTTTCAGTTGGATAGGTGACCACTGGGCACGGATGGCATAGAAGCTACCTTCTTTTTCACGACGAGGGCCAACAACTCCATCAGGCGCATTTGACTTGTCAGAATCCAGAATACCTCCTTTGTCACTTCGTTTGGGAGCTTCGTCGCAGAAAACCCAGATAAATCCTCCGGCAAATAACGGGTTCGTATTCCAGCGATCCCAGAAATCCCGTAATCCGGCACCTCCTCCTTGGTCGTACATGGCATGCATGAATTCTGTAGGCATGAAGACCTTATAGCCATTGGTAAATCGGGCTACTCCTGTCAGATAAGCCGGATAATGGTGCGTATCCAGATCGTTGAAGTCGGCCCATGGGTGGACTACATGCCGTTTTTGAAGCTTGTCGTATTGAGCAAACAGTTTATCCAGCTGATAATTCCATCCTCCTTCATTTCCATTGCTCCAAATGATGATGGACGGATGATTGACATCACGCTGTACCATTTCTTTCACCAGTTTGCTTCCTACTTTTTCGTCGTAGCAATTCTGCCATCCTGCCAGTTCATCCATGTATACGATACCTAGTGAATCGCACATATCCAGGAAATGTTCGTCGGGGGCATAGTGTGATCTTACTGCGTTCATGTTCATTTCCTTGATAAGAAGTGCATCCTGACGACTCATGGCCGCACTGGTTGCTCTTCCGCCGTCGACGGAGAATGAATGGCGGTTAATACCTTTTACGACGAGTTTGGTTCCATTCAGATATACTCCGTCTTGTGGGAAAAATTCGACGGTGCGGAAGCCGATTCTGGTTTCACGTGTCTGGATTACTTTTCCTTCCGGTGATTTTAATTCCAGACGAGCTACATACAGGTTAGGGTCTTCTGTGGACCAGGTTTGGATGTCTGCCCACTGTCCTTCTATCTGTTGTTCTTTGCCAGAGTCTGTAATTTTTTTGGAAAGTGCAGACTTTCCCGTATTTGTCAGGATGGTTTTTCTGTCTTTCAAACCTCGTACCGATACGTGAAGTTCATATCCTTTCGCATCGCCATACATTTCACATGAGGCTTGAAACTTTCCATGCTGGTCGGCATTGAGTACAAAGTGTTCAATGTGTACTTGTGGAACAACTTCCAGCCATACCGGACGATAAATTCCTCCATAAAGCCACCAGTCAGCTTTACGTTCTGCGGCGTTGATGGATGAATTAGCAGATTCTTTAGCGACTTTTACTTCAAGTGTATTTTTCTTTCCGAGGGTGAGTAAGTCGGTGATGTCATAACAAAAACGGTTGAATCCGCCCTGATGCATTTCTCCGGCCAGTTTGCCGTTGATAAAGACTTCCGTATCGGTCATGACTCCGTCAAAATAAATTTTTACCCGCTGGCCGCTCCATGATTTGGGAGCCTCGAATTTGTGACGATAAATACCTGTTTCATCACTTGGCTTGGCACCTTTGATGGTATACCATCGTCCGTAGGTATATTCTCCAAATCCTTGCAGTTCCCAGTTGCAGGGAACTTCTATCTTTTTCCATTTGCCGCTGTTTTGTCCTTTTGAGCAGAGAAAGTCCCATGTCACGGTATTGTCAATACCGGTTCCTGAAAGATAAATTCGTTCCGGATGGGGGGCTTGCGCTTGCAAATGCAAGCCAGGCACGTTGCAGAAAAGGCTGGCAAGTAGGGTCAGTCTGATAAAGTTGTTTTTCATATCCGTGTTCATTGATTTATTTTCTACAAAGATACGTACCTTCATGAAATGAATGAATGGAATAATGTACATCTTGCTTGGAGGATTGTGTATCAGACGTACAAAAATCCATGAATCTGTACATTCCTATAGTTGTAAAGGCTGGATAACTTTTATCTTTGCAAGTATGAAACCTAATTTGTAATTCCATGAAAAAGAACAACATCTTATTTTTTCTCTGTTTGTGCTCTGCGATGGGGGCGGCTGCACAAAACTGGCCAGAGGTAAAGCCTGAAGCACGTCCTGGCAGCCGTTGGTGGTGGTTAGGAAGTGCCGTCGATAAAGATAATCTGAATTATAACCTGAAGGAATATGGCAAGGCCGGACTTGGTAGTTTGGAGGTTACGCCTATTTATGGGGTAAAAGGAAATGAATCTCATAATCTCTGTTTTCTGTCGCCTGAATGGATGGAAATGTTCCGTTATACGCAGGAGGTGGGTAAGACAAACGGGATAGACATTGATATGAATACCGGAACGGGATGGCCTTTCGGAGGCCCTGAGGTTTCTCTTTCACAAGCTGCAGCAAAAGCTATTTTTGAATGTTATGAGGTAAAGGGAGGTGAACCGGTAAAGTTGGAAATCAATATCCATGACCCTAAAGAACAGAAACAGCGGGATGTAGCTTACCTGGATTGTCTGATGGCTTATGGAACAGATGGGAAAGTAGTAAATCTGACCAAAAAAGTAAAAGACGGATATTTGCAGTGGGATGCTCCGGCAGGTGATTGGCAACTGGTGGCATTGTTTGTGGGGCGGACTTTTCAGAAAGTAAAGCGTGCGGCTCCCGGGGGAGAAGGATATGTTATGGATCATTTTAGTCCGGTGTCCGTAAAATCTTACTTTGAGAAGTTTGATAAGGCTTTCAAGACAAACAAAGTCAACTTTCCCCGTACCTTCTTCAATGATTCGTATGAGGTGTACGGAGCAGATTGGACTCCTGCATTCTTGAAAGAATTTGCTGCACGTCGTGGTTATCGGCTGGAAAATCATTTTCCGGAGTTTATTTCACAGGAACGGACTGAACTGACGCGTCGACTGGTGTCTGATTATAGGGAAACATTGGGGGAACTTCTGGTTGAGAACTTTACGACTGCATGGACCAAGTGGGCGCATGGGCATGGAAGTACGACCCGTAATCAGGCACATGGATCTCCTGCCAATCTGATTGATACGTATGCTTCGGTAGATATCCCGGAGTGTGAAGGGTTTGGATTGACTGATTTTCATATCAGGGGATTGAGGCGTGATTCACTTACACGTCCTAATTTTTCGGATATTTCCATGCTGAAGTATGCTTCCTCGGCTGCACATATTGCAGGAAAACCTTATACTTCTTCTGAAACATTTACCTGGTTGACAGAGCATTTTCGTACTTCTCTTTCACAGTGTAAGCCTGATATGGATTTGATGTTTGTGTCGGGTGTAAATCACGCATTTTTTCATGGTACCCCCTATTCTCCGAAAGAAGCAGCCTGGCCTGGTTGGCTATTTTATGCTACGATAAACATGTCGCCCACCAATACGATATGGCGTGACGCGCCGGCTTTCTTTGAGTATATAACTCGTTGTCAGTCTTTTCTTCAATTAGGTAAGCCTGATAATGATTTCCTGGTTTATCTTCCGGTTTATGATATGTGGAATGACATTCCAGGACGTTTTGTTGGCTTTGATATTCACAAGATGGATCAGTATGCGCCGAAGTTTATCAAGACGATACAAACCATTATGGCAGGTGGCTATGATGTAGACTATATTTCTGATTCTTTTATTAAAAGTACATCGTGTCAGGATGGTATGTTGAAGACACGTGGAGGTGCTTGTTATAAGGCGCTTATCGTACCTGCAGTAAAGTTGATACCGGTTTCTACCTTAAAGAAGCTAGTAGCATTGGTACGTCAGGGGGCAACCGTAGTGTTTGTGGAACATTATCCGGAAGATGTGCCGGGGTATGCTTCTTTAGAACAGAATCGGAAGCAACTATTTGCACTGCTGGAACAATTGCCAGGAGAAAAGTCTTTCCGAGGCACACAGGCTTTTAATTTCGGAAAAGGACGTATCATTGTGGGAAGTGATTACCATGAGGCATTAGAACGCACAGGAGTTCCTGCAGAAGAACTGAAGACTCGTTGGGGAGTACAATTTATCCGGCGTACACATACAGAAGGGCACCATTATTTTATTTCTAACTTACAGGCCAAAGATGTGGAAGGATGGGTTACATTGAATGTGCTTGAAAAAAATATGATGTGTTTTGATCCGATGACGGGTAAACGGGGAATTGCAAAAACGCGGGAGGTGGAAGGAAAAACTCAGGTATATATGCAATTGAAGTCTGGGGAGAGTATCATTCTTCAAACTTTTACTCGTTCTTTGCAAGGAGTGCCTGAATGGAAATATAGGAAGGAAATGGACTATAGCTTGAGTTTGGATCATGGTTGGAAACTGAAATTTGTAGAAAGTTATCCGGCTATTGAAGGAGAGTTTAAAATAGATACGCCTTCTTCATGGACAGAAATGGCACATCCGGCTGCGAAGATTAACCGGGGTACTGCATTGTATTCATTGGAGCTGGATTTGCCTGAATTATTGGCAGATGATTGGATTCTAGACTTGGGCGATGTGCGTGAGAGCGCACGTGTGCGTATAAATGGGCAGGAAGCAGGTATTGCCTGGGCAGTTCCCTTCCGTTTAAGCATAGGGCAATTGCTAAAGCCTGGTAAGAATCTCATAGAAGTGGAAGTCACCAACCTTCCGGCAAATAGTATTGCTGAAATGGACCGCCAGGGAAAACAATGGCGTATTTTTGAGGATATCAATATGGCCAAACTGAATTATGAGAAAGGTACTTACGGACATTGGGAAACACTACCTTCTGGCTTGAACGGAATAGTTCGGTTGATACCTGTTAAATATTTATTTTGATTGTCTGGGCTGGATAGATAATTATCCGGCCCAGTTTTCTCTGTCCAGATTGCGATAGCTGATAGCCTCTGCCAAATGTTCCGGACGTATTTCATTACTTCCCTCCAGGTCTGCAATGGTTCGTGAGACTTTAAGAATACGATCGTAGGCACGGGCTGAAAGGTTCAGTCGGTTCATGGCATTTCTTAAAAGTTCCAGGCCAGCGGCATCCGGTTGTGCATAGAGGTGTAGTAGTTTAGAAGTCATTTGGGCGTTACTATAGATTCCATGTTCATTAGCAAAGCGTTGGCTTTGTATTTGTCGGGCACGGACTACACGTTCGCGAATGCTGGCACTGCTTTCTCCCGGTGTGCTTTTGGAGATTTCTTCAAAAGGAACGGGTACAATTTCTACTTGAATGTCTATGCGGTCGAGCAGAGGGCCTGAGATTTTGTTCAGGTATCGCTGTACTTGTCCCGGACTACATACACAATTTCGTGTGGGATGGTTATAGTAGCCACATGGGCATGGGTTCATGGAAGCGATTAATTGGAAGTTAGCTGGATACTCTAGGCTATACTTTGCTCTTGAAATAGTGATACGATGGTCTTCAAGGGGCTGCCGAAGCACTTCCAGTACGCTTCTGCTGAACTCAGGGAGTTCATCAAGAAATAACACTCCATTGTGTGCCAGGCTGATTTCTCCAGGTTGAGGTGTAGCTCCGCCACCTACCATGGCTACTTGAGAGATGGTGTGGTGTGGGCTGCGGAACGGTCGGGTGGCAATAAGCGAGGAACCTTTTTTCAGTTTTCCAGCTACTGAATGTATCTTAGTTGTTTCCAGGCTTTCTCCTAATGAGAGTGGAGGAAGGATGCTGGGAAGGCGTTTGGCCATCATGGACTTGCCACTTCCTGGGGCTCCAATGAGCAGCACGTTGTGTCCGCCTGCTGCGGCTACTTCAAGTGCTCGTTTTACATTTTCCTGTCCTTTTACTTCTGCAAAGTCAAAAGGGAAAGTTGACTGGTGTTTATAGAACTCTTCACGTGTGTTGACAATGGTAGGTTGCAAACTGCAATTGCCGTTCAGAAAATCGATTACTTCTGTAATGCGTTCCACGCCATATACGTCCAGATTATTTACGACAGCGGCTTCCGATGCATTCTGTTGCGGAAGAATAATCCCTTTAAAACCTTGTTGACGGGCAGCAATGGCGATAGGAAGTGCACCTTTAATGGGTTGCAGACTTCCGTCCAGGCTTAATTCTCCAATAATCAGATAATCTGTCAAGTGTTCAGAGGAGATTGTTTCATTAGCTGCCAGGATACCGATAGCCAGCGGGAGATCGTATGAGGCTCCTTCTTTCCGGATATCAGCTGGAGCCATGTTGACTACTATCTGTCGGGTAGGAAACTTATATCCGTTTACTTGTAGAGCGGATACGATACGTTCGTGGCTCTCCTTGACAGCAGAGTCTGGGAGACCCACTAAATAAAATTTTATTCCGCGCGAACAGTTGACTTCAATTGTTACAATAGTGGCATCAATGCCTTGTACTGCGGCTCCAAAAAGTTTGACAAGCATTTAAGGTCGTTTTTATTGTGTTTTACTTTTGTTGTTTGTCTTCTGCTATCAAGGCTTCCATCTTGGTCTGTAATGCATTTCCGTAAAGATTACTGCCTAAAATTTTCCGGTTCCGGTCTATCAGTATGTTGTATGGAAGACGCTGTATGTTTTGTTGTTTCAGAATCTGATTATTCCATCCTTTGTAGTCGCATACTTCAATCCACTGTTCTGTATCTTTTTGCGTATTTTTTCCCCATTCTTCCTTGTTATAATCTAGTGAGAAGTTGACAACCCGGAAATTGTTCTTAGAGAATTTTTCGCATAGAGCATATAGGGAGTCTTTTATAGCTATGCTTTCCTTATCCCAACTTGCCCAAAAGTTAATGAGCGAATATTGCTTTTGTGTTCCACTGCTGCTCCATGACAAATATTCGCCGTTTCTTTTCTTTACAGACAAGTAATTCAGATAAGTCGAAGTGCTTTTTTCTTTTTCGGGTAGTTTCTGTAGAACTTCATTCAATACTCTACAATCTTTCACTTTACCGGTCAAAGGCTCAGTCAGTCTGGCAATGAGGGACAGATTGGGATTGGCTGATTGTGAAAAATACCAGTACAGTATATAAGCCGAAGCAGGTGAGGATGGATGGCTCTTGATAAAGTTCTCAGCTTGTTGGCATATTTGTGCAGAATCTTTCAGCGCGTGTATACTTTGCAGAAATTCCTGGTATTCATTATTCGGACCATCTCCTTTAATTTCCGGATGTGCGAAACTTCCTATTACAGACACTTTCCAGCCTTTGTCTGCAAATATCGGAAAGACTTCACCTGAATCATTAACTAATCGGAAAGTATTCAATGTGTCGGGAGAGAAGGCATAAGTGAATTTACCTCCTCTTGGATAAATAGTATCCAGTTTGGAATCCGGGTCATCAAAGACTACCAGAATCATGTCGGAAGTAATGCCTTCCAGTTCCCCTTTGAGTTCAAATTCATCGCTTTGTCTGCACGAATCCAGACAAAACAACAGATATACAGATAAGAGGAGCAGGTATAATTTTTTCATAAACCGTATTTTGTTTTTGCGAAAATACATATTTTCATTTTATAATCTTTCATCTTCTTCCGATTCTTTCCCGTAAAAGCATAAAAAAGAGGATGTGTCAAAATGATGCATCCTCTTTTTCGTTATAGAACCATCGGTTTCTC